>Ga0316608_1000531_pt1 | contig 17668 bp, 17 predicted proteins | sample MIS2016152B_MG_FD_207673 | JGI IMG/M metagenome (GOLD analysis project Ga0316608, IMG submission 207673) | Microbial mat bacterial communities from Middle Island sinkhole, Lake Huron, Michigan, United States - MIS.2016.152B | ecosystem: Environmental > Aquatic > Freshwater > Lake > Sediment...
TTCCATAAAATCTACAAATTTCAGGCATCTTTTTATTTCAAAATTAAATTAATTTTATCGTTTATCAAATAAACAAATCTCAAATTTCAATTTAAAAATAGATTCACTTCATTGGGAGTAATTAAATTTTATTTCTTAATGCAATCTAACGGTTTAAACTTATATTTTACGTTTTCAAAATCTATGGGTTCTCCTTTTGCAAAATAAGAAGCACCCAAATAAGTCTCAATTTTTCCGTTCCCTAAAATAAGCTCATTACCACTTTTCAAAAAAGCCATTGGGTTTTTGAAAACTACTTTGTCATTTGTACCTTGAGTGAAAGAGTAATCGGCAAAAAGAGTATCTCCACGAAATTCTCCTGAAATTTTACCCACTTTTATAGGCATATTTTCCAATTTCATATCCATATTGCCCGTTATTTTACCTTTTTTCAGGGTATTGATTTTTAAATCAATCGTATCTTTTTCATAAAGAGCAATATAGCATTGAACACTCACTGGTTTCTCTTCCAAGTTTTGATTCTCAATACTTTTTTGACTTTGATTTTTATTACAGTTAACAAATCCAATACAAGTCAATAACAAACAAAAAAGGATACCTTTTTTCATTTTAGTTAAAATTTATTTCTTTCTATTAAGTTCCCTGATATAATTTACTAATTGCCAGCGTTGGTCTTCGGTCAATAACTCATCATAAGATGACATTGGAGGTTTTCCCACAGTTATTTTCCAAAAAATTTCGCCATCGGTTTCACTTTCAAGATATTTTAAGGCCAAGAAATTGGCTGGTTTTTTTTCTAAACTTAATCCAGCTTCGCCATTTCCTTTTCCTGAAATTCCGTGGCATAAAACACACATTTGCCCATAAATTACCTTACCTTCAGCCGTTGCAGCCACATTTCCCGCAAAAGGATTTTTTAGACCCTTTGTATATTCTGGAATAGCCCAATTTTTTTGGGCAATAACGCTGTTGCTTCCAAAAAACAATAATGCAAAAGCTGCTAAAAACAAATAATTACTTTTCATTGTGTCAAAATTTAAATTTATATAGTAAAGTTACTGTGTTTTTTTTTAAATAACACTATAATTATCACGAAATATTTAAAAAATAACCTTATTATAACAAATATCGTAATATGTAGTGTTGTTGAAAAATACAAATAATTTTAAATAGTTGTGAAAATACTATTTATTATACATTAATAAACAAAATATTATAACTATAAAAAGTTTTTTAAGTAAAAAACTGGAAAAAGTAATAATAATGTGGTTATAATTCCTTTCTGTGTCAGTTTATGAATAAATCGTATCAAGAAAAAGTGTTTTGAAAGCTTATTCATTGCTTGTTTGCATAGGAGGTTTGACTCTCCCTTCACCTTTCGCTTGAACAATTCAATTTTATTCGATAATTATCCACCCTTTTTTTATTTCTCTGCAACCACATTCTATCTATTGTCAAAAAAATGAATTGGTTTTCTGCTCATCGGATTATTTATCAACGAATGTAACTCCTCTTTACTTGAAAATTCAATCTTTGGAGTTACTCTTAATTTAGCTCTGAAATGATCTTTTATTTTATGCAAAATAGATTCTGATTCTTCTTTTACTGCAATCCTAATTAATATTTCATCTGTTCCTAAATCATTTGTAGAAATGATGATGATGTGATTTTCAATATTGTCGAAATGGTTCAAAATATCAATCATTGCGGGCGGATACAAGGTAGTCCCTTTATATTTAATCATTTGCTTTTTTCTTCCAATAACAGGACCAATACGCAAAGTATTTCGCCCACAAGAACAAGGATTGGTATGCAATTGCACAATGTCGCCCGTTTTGAAACGAACCAAAGGCATTGCTTCTATTCCTAAAGTAGTAAAAGTTAATTCACCAGATTCGCCATTTTTAACTCTTTTGTTATTTTCATCTAAAACTTCAACAATAATTAATTCTGGATGATGATGACCACCTATTGAATGCTCACATTCGGTAAAAGCCGTACTCATTTCGGTAGAAGCATAAGTAGAAAATAGCTTGACCTTCCATTTATCTGTGATTTTTTTTGCTAAAATAGTCATCGAAAAATCTTGATTTCTAAGGGATTCGCCGATGCAAATCGCCCCTTTTATGCCACAATTATTGTAATCGATATTGTTTATTTCGGCATATTCAATCAATTTCAAAAGAAACGATGGAACGGTAATTAAATAAGTGGGTTTGTATTTCAAAATAGAATCCCATTGTAATTCTGGAATTCCAGCACCTACACGAATTACACCCACTTTCATTTTTCGTAATCCTAAAAAATAGGCTAAACCCGCCATAAATCTTCTGTCGATTGTGGTCATCAACTGCACAATATCGCCTTCTTTAATCCCAGCACAATCAAATGAAATGGCTTCGTTATATGCAAGACGTTCTAAGTCCTTGTCAGATAATCCAAAGGTTACTGGTTCACCCAATGTTCCTGATGTTGTGGCATAATCAATAATTTTATTTGCAGGAACACATAGAAAATCATCATTATATTTTTGCAAATCTTCCTTGGTTGTAACGGGTAAAAACTGTAAATCTTCAATCGATTTTATAGAGCTGATATCGATTTTTTCTTTCGAAAAAAGCCTTTTATAGAAAGGCGAATTTTGATTGACATAAGTTAAAACTTCTAAAAGTTTTTGCTCTTGCAAAGCCTTAATTTCAGTTATAGTAGCTTTTTCTATTTCAGGAATCATACTAATTTTCTTTTAATTTTCTTTTAATTTTCTTTAAATACTTTTGGATTTTTTCTTTTTCTGGAATTGTTGTGATTTCTTTGGTTAATGCTTTTTCAAATTGCTCTTGAGATAATTGATATGCTTTTTTTTGATAGAAATACAATCCAATTTTAAAATAAACACTCCAATAATCAGGATTCAAAGATTGATAATTTTCAGCAAAATGGAGTGGTAAATCTTTTTTATTTTCCAAAAAGTCATCCATTTTTCTGTCTTCAACTCTGAATTTTTCATAATTAGCATATTCGGTCGTCTCCAAAAAAGCATCTTTAGGAATGTTTAGATTTTCGTTTTGCAATGAAAAAACAGAGTCATTAGGACTTCTTTTTTCAAAAATCTTGTTCAAATCATAACATACAAATTCGCCCAATTGATACGGATTTGATGAAACCCAAACCAAACGCTCTTTGGGTTTGAAAATAATTCCGTGATGGGCAATTAGCTGATTTAGAGCTTTTTCGTTACCAAAACCCAAAGGAAAATTATTTAAACCTTCTTTATTGCGAAGAATATTGGCTGCTATTTGAGGATTAACTTTTGGATTTTCATCAAACAACTGATTCATTCTATCAAAACGATATTTTGAATGACTGTTTTCAATTTGAAACTGATTCCTTTTGCCGTTTTTTAATTTATCACTTTGAAAATGATTGGAACAAATCAATTGGTTGCTGTTTTTCACTTCATAAACACCAAAATTATTAGGAACAACTTCAATTATAATAGCTTTTCCATCATTGGCACTGCCTACCATTATTGATTCTGATACAAAAACTTTACGTTTTTTGGCTATGGCAATTGCTTCGTCTAGCGTTGCCGCATATTGTAAAATTTCTCTTGTCAGAATTGAAATTGGTGTTTTTGCCACTAAAGGAATTTTAGATTTTGCAGCATTTATGGTTACTGTCAAACCTTCTTTATTCATACCAGAAACAGCCCCAATCATTCCTGCCCAAGTTACCATCATAAAGGGATGACCTTCTTTCGGACGAATGAAGGCAACGATTTTATCTTTGGCAAAATCATCTCCTGCATAAAAATCGAAATTGCGTCCAAGAATCAAGTTTCCATCTTCGGATTTATCGCCCCAAGTGGCAAAAGAAGAGCAACCAACCAAGGCTAAATCTTGCAAAGCGTGTCCAATATCGTGGGCAGAGTGTAAATACAAACTACGCAAATAAGGTGGTGCAAGGTTATCAAAATCGTGCGAACTGTATTCTGAAGTGCCATAAATTTCTGTTTTATATTCTTCAGGAATGTTGAGATACAGTTTTCTTCCGTACCATTTTAAAAAGCTGCGAAGTAATTTTTGCTTTAATTTTGAAGGCAACATCTCAATTATTCGACCAAAGAAAACTTCTTGTTGCTTATTTAATAAAGAATCGGTTAAACTTCCTATAGCTAATCCCCTTTCGAGTGGGTCGCCCTCGACATAAAGTTCCCAAAGATTTTGCTTATTTTTTACAAAATAATTATTCCCAGTTGAAAATGTAGTATTTGATTGTTTTTTTACAACAGGAATTGCGTTGTTATAACCTTCTAATTGGGGTTGATTGTGCACTGATTTTGAAATGCCACAGGAGAATAACAAAAAAAGCAAACAAAAGTAGATTGGTATTTGCACTATTTTTTTAAACATTATTTTTTCCTTGACAAATTACACTACCAATTCATATTCTTTAATTAAAATATTGGCAGGAATATGAAGGTTATTGTGCAATAACCGTATTTGACCAATGCTCAAAGCTCGCTTTCGTTTAAAAATTTCAGAAACCCTAGAACGACTTTTTAGTAAAACCCCTAAATCTGTATCGCTCATACTGTTTTGTTCCATCATAAATCGAATAGCTTCAATTGGATCTGGTTCAGGAATTGGGTAATTAATTTCCTCGTATTTTTCGATTAGGGTTACTAAAATATCCAATTCATCAGCTTCATTAGTGTTGGGTTTAGCATCAAAAATATCATTTACTCTGGCTAATGCCAAGTCATAATCTTGTTCTGTTTTAATAGGATTTATTTCCATTTTTATAAACTTTTAATGTCTTTTAATTTGTCATATTCATCGTGAGTTCCAATAAATCTGATATAAACTATTTGAGTTACATAATTAATTTTGATAATCAAGCGAAAATGATTCCCACAAATATTGAAAATTATTTTATTGTCACCAATAAAATCAGCTGTTCCAAATATAAATTTTACATCATTGGTGTTACGAAATTCATTTTTATCAAAAACCTGATACCACGATAACAATTGTTGTTTTGATTTTGGATATTTTTCCCAAAAATTCTGCAATGTTCGCTTTGCTATTATTCTCATTTAGAATTGTTATTATGCAAATATAAATATTTTTTCCCGAAAAGGGAAAAATAAAATAATTTTAAAATTATTCAACAAATTGGTTGATTTTATTAACCAAATATTCTTTTCCAACAATTTCTGAACAAGTTACCACTGCTCCAATAGTTACGCCTAAAACGCCGTGCATATTGATGCTTTGACCTGTTAAGTATAAATTATTCAGTTTGGTTTTCGAGGCAATAAATGTTTTCATCGGATTGTTGGAATCTTTCACATATCCATACATATTACCGTGGTAGCCGCCAATATAATCCCTATAAGAAAGTGGTGTAGAACTATGCACTGACTGAATACAATCTCTAATTCCAGGAAATTTGAGTTCGATTTCTCGAAGAAATTTTTCGGTTTTATGAGATTTGAATGCTTCATAACTTTCCCCTCTATCCGATTCTTCGGCAGTAGTATTAAAGGTTAGTTCCCACTGTTTTAAATCCTCATATTTCATATAGGTAATAAAGGTCATTCCATCGGCCCAAACTTCCGTTTTTTTGGAGACATTCATCGATGCCATAAATGCTTTTGGCCAAGATTCCTCGTCATATTCATGGGCAGTCCAAACTTCGCTACAATTTTTATAATGATAGTAATTGTGATTGAGGTATTTGAAAGTCTTTGGTTTAAAAACCAAATACAAACTAAAAGCAGAAATTACACCTTCTAAACTCTCAATTCGATTGTAGAACGATTTTCTGAAATTGTGAACTCCTGCCATTTTCAATGTGGCTTTAGGATCCACATTAGAAATAAAAATAGATGCCGAAACTTCGGTTCCATCTTTCATTTTGACAGAAGAAACAGTATTATTATCAACTTCAAATTGAACTACTTCCTTGTACTTATAGATTTCTCCACCATGTAATTTGAGTTGTTTTATCAACTGTTTTGTAATTTGACTTCCTCCGTTTATGCAACGCCATGCACTCTGAATATAAGAATTTACAGATAGTGCATGAACATAAAAAGGAGACTTATCGGCAATTCCTGCATACAGAAAATTAGTTCCTGCCAGAACAGCTCTTAATTTTGTGTTTTCGGTTAGTTCGTCAATAAATTGTTTGGCATTTATAGACAATTGTTCACTGTCGTATTTTCCTTCCCATTCTAAATTATACAAAGGGAAAGAACTGCAGATTTTAGCAATTTCGTCACAATATTTTTGAATTGTATCCCTTTCCTCTGGGAAAAATTTTGATAATTGATTTACAAAGTTATCATAGCCTTGTGCATGAGGATATTCTCGTGATTCATTTTCAAAAGAGATGATGTCAAAACCATTCTCGTCCATTTTTTTGAGTTTCAAATCATCTATTATTCCTAAATATTTGAAATATTTATACAAATTTTGACCCTCACTTAAGCCTCCAATATAATGAATTCCAGTATCGAAAATGGTTTTATCACGCACAAAAGTTTGTAGGTTTCCGCCAAATTGATTGTTTTTTTCGAGCACACAAACACTGTAGCCTTCTTTGGCTAAAATAATAGCTGAAGACAATCCTCCTAAACCACTTCCTACTATAACAACATCATACTGCTTTTTCATCTGTTTATAATATTTGCTTTTTATTGGAAGATGGAACGCCCATAATCATTTCCATGTGTGTCAAGAACTATTGTCATGGGCGTTTCAATATTTTCTTAAGATAATAAATTTTCTGTTCTCATTCACGGTTTTAAAACCAGAATTAACCAAATTTTGTCGAATTTCAATATTATTAAACAAAATAATTATAGTTCCTGAAAATGAATCAATTTTAAAATTAAAAGATGAACTTGTAATCAATATTGATTCATATTTTTTTATGTCAATTTCATTTAGGTTATCGAAATAAATAATTGCTCTTTTCTTTAGATAATGATTGGTTTTGGCACAACTTCTTTTGATTTCATTTTCAATAAAACAATCTATCTTTCTTTGTGACTGTTGCAAGGCCAAAAGCACATCCAATTGCCCATAATCATCGGAAAAATGTAATATTTTTGCTTTGATTCCAAGGAATTTATTGAGTTCAAAATAGGTATGGCAATTTTCTTTAAAATCTTCTTTTACCGAATAAATTATAGCTGTCTCTTTATAATCAAAACTATTCAAAAGAGTTGATTTAAAGTAATTTGCATTTTCATATTGCAAACGTATTTTTTCAAAATACATTCTAAAAAAACTATTTATTTTTTTTGTTTTTTCCGTATAATTTTGACCAAAATCAAGGTTTGTTGGAGAAATTCTTTCCAAAATTTCTACCGTAGTTGAAGAGCTATACAGCATAAAATCTCCCTTGGGCGAACTTTCAGAATATCCATGAATCACAACAGGCACTATATCTAAATTAAATTCTTCGGCTAAATAAAAAGCTCCCTTGTGAAATCGTTTTACCGAATTATCGACCGAGCGAGTTCCTTCTGGAAAAACCATTAACGAAAAACCCTGATTGACTTTTTCCCTCAAATGTTCTACTCCATTTCCAATTCCATTTGAAACTGGATAGAAACCAGCCAATTTAACCCCACGACCAAAAATAGGCGAATTATACACCCAATCACTAACCAGAAAAATGATTTTTGGACTCAACATTCCAACTGCTAAAATATCCAAAAAAGAACTGTGATTAGCAATTATAACCGCTGGTTTGTCAAAATTTTCATTAGAAGTATTGATTATTTTTCTTTTGATAGCAGGATAAGTCAAAAATACCGAATGCATAAATTTTGACATTATATAGTGAAATGCTTTTATTTTTTTTTCTTTTGCCATTGGAAAAAACTTTACTAAAAAAGCACCCACAATTGACAAAAGAAAACCTCCCAATCCATAATAAGTGAAAGACAAAATAGAATGTAGTAATCTCCTAATTTCAAATGGTGGCCTCCCTTTTTTTACTCTATTGGTTACAAAAAAATAAAAAACCAAGGGTTGAATAATAAAAGTAATCAATAAAGCCGAAAAAATACCAATAATAGAAATTAAAGCAATTGATTTTAAAGCAGGATGTCCAGCAAAAATTAGCACTCCAATGCCCAAAATCGTGGTTGCGACGGACAGCAAAATAGAAGTTCTATATGTGGGTAATTCTACTTTTCCAAAAGTGTGTTCCTTTTGCAGAGCCATTGTCATAAAAATACTGTAATCGACCCCAATTCCGAAAATTAAGGAGCAAACAATGATGTTGATGACATTAAATTGTAAGCCAAAAATTCCCATAATTCCTGTGGTGAAAAGCCAACTAACCAGAATTGGAATAATGCTCACAATTACCAACTCTATTTTTCTAAAAGCCAAAAACAGAATGATAAATATAGCAATAAAAGAATAATTTACGAGGTCTTCAAAATTGGTTTTTAGTGTTGCTAGAAAAGTTTCATTGGTTTGTTGTCTATCAATTACAACTAAATTAGGTTGTTTTTTTACTTTGTTTACAAAAGCATCTCTTTTGTCGTTTGCCACTTTTACGAGGGTAGAAATCGAGTGAAAACCATTTTTATTGGCAAGAAATTCGTCAAGAAAAAACGATTTGACTTTCTTATATTCTGCAATGGAAACGGGATTGAATTTTTTATCTAAAGTTTCATAAAAAAGCGAGAATGAATTGGCTTTGAAACCTAAATTAATCCCATTGGAAGTCAATGCTTTTTTAAGATTGTTCTTTTTTGTAGCATCCCAAAAAACATTCCATTCTTGGATTTTTTGTTGTTGCAAAGCTTCCGAAAAAACAATCCCACCAATGGAACTGAAATTGAGAATGGTATTCGATTTTTTATCCTTTTCCAAAGATTTGAAAAGCAAATTATTATTCGCTACAACTTCCTCATAACTGTCGCCATAGGTAACTAAATATATGGATTTTGATGAAATATTGGCAATATTCTCTAATTTTTTCTCCGCCATTTTAAGGTCAGAACTCATAAAATTCAAGCTCGAAAGATCATTATTGAAAGTCACTTTTGAATAGGTAAAAAACGAAACAATCGTCATAATAGCTACAAAAACAATCAAAAATTTGTTTTTCTGATAAGAATATGTTCCCAGTTTGTCAATGATATTAGGCTTTGGAATAAAAATTTCATTCTTAGATTTATACAAAAGCGGAATTAACACTAATGAGAAAAATGAAGTAGCAATAACACTCAACGCTGCAAAAATTCCTAAATCTTTTAAAGCTTCGGATTTCACAAAAAACAAACATAAAAACGAAATGGCAGTTGTGGTTCCGCAAAGTAGAAGCGGTTTTGAAATGTCTTTATAGAGCAGTTTTATATCTTTTTTGTTCCGCAAATGTGTCAAAACATAAATGGAATAATCGGTAGTTTCGCCCAATAAAATTGAACTGATTCCAAGTGAAATAGCCGAAATACTCCCTTTTACAAAATATAAAATAGTTAATGCGAACAAAGCACCAAAAATTGACGGAATAAAAATAAGGATTGGAGTAGAAATATTTCTATAGAAAAAAGCGAGAATCAATATCAAACAAACTCCTGCAAAAATGGATGTGTTTCTTACATCGGCTTTGATTTGTGTGGCATTGGCAACGGCAACAGGTGTGGAGCCAAAATAAGTCATCACTACTGTATCACTGAATTTTGAATTCAAGTTGTTTTTGATTTCGTTCAGCTTTTCAATGAAAATAGTATTCTTATCGGTTTCATTAGTGGGAAGTTTGGGAGATATAAAAAGCAACAAATTCTTCTTGTCTTTGGATAAAACAAAACCATTTTCTAATTCAAAATCATCTCCAACGCTCAATTGTTGCAGTTTTTTTAAGGCTATAAATGAAATTCCCAGCGGATCATGAAGTATAAAATCTTTGGAAACTATTCCGGTTGGCGAAATCAACGATTTATAATCTGACTCAATAATGCTTGAAATACTATCCTTTTGCAACTTGTTCTGAATGGTTGTATAATCATTTTTATCCAAAAAAAGAGGCAAATTAGCATATACAAAATTGAATGTTTCTTTGATGTTTTCTTCCTCAATTTTTCCTTGAACTTTGCTAATATAAGGTTTGCAATTGGCATCGATACTATCTAAAAACTGGTTGGCATATTGAGTTAAATCATCAGAAGAACCACTGTTTTTGCTCGAAATTATGATAGTAATTTTATCTGCAAAATTGACTTGTTCCAATACTTTTGAAGTAATACTGGATTGTTCGTTTGATGGTATTAATTGATTTATGTTTTCCTGAAAAGAAATTTGACGAGCAAAAAAACCAAATACAAAAAGCACAACAAGTGCAAACCCGATGGAAAGAAATTTGTTTTTATTGGAAAACGTATATAATTTTATGAAAAATTGGTACACTTTATTTTTTGTTTCTAAAAGTACTAATAAATGTCAATACTACATAACCTGAAAGCCCAAAAAGTATTGACATAATTGTGGCTAAAATAAAACTGCCTACAAGATATTGGGTAATGTTGACCTGAATATCTGAAAAGGTCATTGAACTGTCAAAAATTAAAGGCTTTGTACTTTGAATGAAAAAGCCTCCAATTTTTAATGACCCATAAATAATAAGAGGAATAAATGGAGGAAAACTGACATTGGAAAAGGCAAATGAAATGGCTTTGTTCAAATTGAATAACACTGCCAAAAACAAAACAATAATACTCTGAAGACCCCAAAATGGTGAGATTCCGATAAAAACGCCTAAAGCAATTGAAAGTGATTTTCTTGCATTCGAATCGTTACTTTCGAGAATGTTTTCCAAAAAAAATTTCCGAAATCCTTTTTTTTGAATTTTAGTAAAAAAATCTCTTGGCTTGATATAAAAAAGCGAGATAAAAACCAAAACCGTGTTGAGAATACTTATTCTAGTAAAATCCTGAAAGGGTCTAAAATGAGAAACTCTCTCTGATGGATCATAGAGAACTTTGATTGGAATATTTTTTACTGAAATTCCTCTCCAAGCAGAACGCACAATAACCTCAATTTCAAATTCAAATTTAGAAGTGAAATAATTTTTGGGAATGTGCTTTAAGGGATACATTCTAAACCCAGATTGTGTGTCAACCAATCGAATTCCAGTTTCAAACCAAAACCAAAAATTAGAAAATTTATTTCCAAAACTGCTCTTTTTGGGTACATTTTCCTGCGTCATATTTCGACTTCCAATGAGTAAAAACAGTTTTTCATTAGAAATTTCATTTATAAATAAAGGAATATCAGAGGCAAAATGTTGCCCATCAGAATCAATTGTTATGGCAAATTCATATCCTAATTGAATTGCCATTTCGAATCCTTTCCGTAAAGCCACCCCTTTTCCGCTATTTTTCGGGAAATGAATTTGAACTAATTGTGGATAATCCTCCAAAATTTCAGAAGTTTCATCCGTTGAACCATCATTGACAACGATAATGTTATTATTATAAAGCAAAACCGAATCTATAACACGTTTCAGGGTTTTGCGATTATTATACGTAGGTATAATTACACAAATATCATTTCGGTTTTCAGGTTCAATATTAGATAAATCCAAATCTGTTTGTGTTTCTTCCACTAATCAATGGTTTGTTTTTCTGCTGTCGAGAAACTTTTAGATTGCAGAATAAAGTTTTTTATATACGTTTTTAAAGTGCTGGTTTGCTCTTTGAAATGGTCTAACAAATAGCTTTTATCTTCCTTTATGTTCCTGCTGTATTTAAGAATTTTAGGGGCATTTTCCTGAATACTCAATCTAATTAATCGGATTTCGATGTTATTAGGTTCACTTGAAACTGCAAATTCAACCATCTTGGCACCTTCTTTAAAATTTTTTGATTTATCGGAAACTTTCTTTTTATACTTAGACAAAACCACTATCGATGCACCTTTATAAGCAACTAATGTTTTATTGTCCTCATTTTTGACATCGACAAGTTTTGATGCAAATTCTTTGGCATTATTTTCAGTATTTATAACCGAAGGATACAGTTTTCGAATATCTCCTATTTCAGGAATATTGGAAAAAATCAGAAAAAGGAAAATGGAAAGAGACAATTTCATATTTCAAAGCGTTTTCTAAATTTTTCTATAAACACTATTGAGTTTCAAAGCTAAGGTGTCATCAAAATAAGTGACATTTTTTACTTTGATTAAATCGGTTTCATTGATCGAGATATCGAGTTCTAATCGCAATTCTGGCGTGTTGAACGGATTGATTAATGCCATAAATTTAACATTAGACAAGGATTGCATAAACAATGAACTTCCAGAGATTTGCTCCGTAAGTTCTTTGATAATCTGCGTCATACAAACCCCTGGCATAATTGGATTGCCTGGAAAATGTCCTTTGAAAACTTCGTGATTTTCATTTATTAAAATCATAGCCAAATAGTTATTTTCGGCTGTATTTTCTAAAGAAATGACTTTATAAAAATCTTTTAATAGCATATATTATTTTAAATCAAAAGTATAAGTTGCTCCTAACGAGAACACAACATTAGTATGATTATCATAAAAAGAATCAAAAACTGGAATTATACCTTTTTTTACCCTTGCTTCAATACCAAAATTTGGGGTAAAATTATATCCAGCTCCTAAAACAAAAGCCATATCTACATCGGAATCTGTGTCGAAATTTTCACTTACCACAAAGTCAATAGTTGGACCAAGATGAATATTAAATTTATCGCTAAAAGTAAATTTGTTAATAACCCCAATAGACAAATAATCGACATTAAGTTCTATTGAATTATAATTAGAACCTTGTGAAGAATAATCAATTTCTGGCTGTAAAGTATAGTATTTAGTGAGTTTCAATGCACCATAAAATCCAATATAGAAATTCGTAAGGGTATTATAATTATCACTTACAGGATTAGAATCAAAATCATAATAATTATCATTTCCTTTTGTAAAGTGAGAAAAATTAGCTCCTCCTCTTAATCCTGGCTTAAAAGAGACCTGAGCTTGGGTTTGAAATAATGCGAAAAACATCAATGAGGCAACGATAAAAACTTTTTTCATAATAATCAATTTAATTGTGTTTGTAAATAATTTAATTCAATTTTTAATTTTAAATTGTAATGCTGAATTACAATCTTTGTGGCAAAAATATTATTTTCAGAAGTAATAATGAGATTTATTTTCTCTTTTTTTTTAGTTGTATGCACTATTTTAACAAGCCTATCATTCGATTTAGAGATGAAAAGATAATTATTTCTTTTACCATCCTCGGTAAGAAAAACTTTATTTTCTTTGTTATCATATTGATTTTTAACTGTATAACTATTCCTTAACAACAATCTAAAATCAATTTTCAAAGTGTTAATCAGTATTTTTTTATTCAATTCATCCACTATAAAATTTATTTTAAAATCGGTTTCCGAAATTTCAAAATCCAATAGTTTATTGCCAAATTCAGTTGTAAAAACAACGCGATGTGTCGTTTGGTTTATTTTTTTTGCAATAAAAATCCCCGATAATTCATTTCCATAGACCGAAATATTGGTTTTATAAACATAATCCATTTCAGGATTTGAAAAGTAAGGAACTTTAAATTCAGTTGTTTCTAAAGCCTCCAAATTATAGCCTTTTACAACATTTAAAGTGGAGCAAGAAGATATAATAAGTGATAAAAATACACTAATTATTAAATATTGTTTGGTCGATTTTCGCATTTAATACTTTGTTTTTCAACACTATTCTAGTAAAATCTTCAGATGATTCAAGGAGTTTTACTTGAATTACAGTTGTATCGTCCTTGTCAAAAGTCAGTTCGATTTGCTTGATGTATTTCTTCAAATTGACATCTTTTGGAATAAATCTGGCGATTGTATTGGTTTTGTTTTTAAAATAGGAAATAGAAAATTCTTTGTCGTCAAACATATCGCCGCTAACACTACCCGCAATAAGTTTATTGATTTTGCCAAATATTTTACTATTGCCCACATCAACCGTGCTTTTTTTGCCTTCATCATTAATCAAAATTTTGCCACTTTTGAAAATAATCGAATAATTGTAGGGTTTTTTGTATTGCCATTGCAACAAACCGGGAGCCACAAAAACCATTTTTCCTGAAGATTCTATGTCTTTGGACAAAAAATCCAAATGTTTGTACTGCACAAAATCAGTACTCAAGGTTTTGATTTTTTCAGAAACTTCCTTGACATTTTGCTTGAAAACTACAATTTCATTTTCGGACAATTTTTGTTCTTGAGCGAAAGAAACAATAGGAAAAATACACAAAAACAATAAAACAAAATAGACTTTAATTTTCATAAGCATTAATTTTCAAAAGTTCCTCAATCGAAACTACTTTATATTCATTTTCCTCCAAATATAACATTAACCGTTCCAAAATGGTTATGGTGTGTGAAGTGTCGTGTAAAAGAATAATTCCTCCAGGAGCGATTCTGCTAATAATTCGGGCAAAGATAAAATTTTCGTTTCTAAATATCCCATCCATGGAACGAATATTCCAACCAATGACTTTGTGTTTGGTTACATTTATAGCCCTTTTGATAGAAGGATTTGTAACGCCATAAGGCGGTCGAAAAAGTTGTACTTTCTTTCTGGAAATTCTTTCAATTAAAGCATCGGTTTTTTGGATTTCTTCAATCACACGATTTTTCCTGTAAAAATCAAAATAATTGGAATGGCTAAAAGAGTGATTTCCAACGATATGCTCTTCTTCAACAATTCGTTTTAGGATTTCAGGATATTTTTCAATGTTTTTCCCAATACAAAAAAAAGTCGCTTTGATATTGTATTTCTTTAAAATATCTAAAATTGACAACGTAATTTCATTTGGACCATCATCAAAAGTCAAAGCAATTTTTTTATCCGTTTCCAATGGATTACTGCAATACGCTTTGATATGAAAATTCAAAGAAATAAAGGAAGACCCAATCGCAAGTACTATAAATCGAATGGCTAAAATCAATAAAAGCCACCACGATTTTATAGACACAAAAAAACTTAGAGCCAATAGGAAAGACAAAATGGCAAGAAAAAGAAGGTTTGCTTTTTGGTAATTTAACATTTTGAAATTAAAGTAAAACTATGATCCATTCCTTTGTATTGATTGTATAAAAGAATTGTTTTATAGTCTAATTTTTCCAAATTATTAACGCTTATAATTTCAGGAATTTCTTGCGTTTTGATAATTTTTGCCCCAACCCATAATCCAAAAGCCGATGCTGTATTGTATTCGCCAGACAAATGCTTATAATACACTTGTGGTGTTTTTCCGAAAAGCTTTTCCGAAAGAATTTTATAATAATCATCAAATTCTACATCGCCATCATAACCTAAAACCACAGCATCAATATCAGAAACTTGCAATCCATTGGCTTTTAAAAAATCCATTGTTTTTGTTTCAACTTCGGTTACAATCAATTTATTTATGATTTCAATATCCAAAACTTCAGCATAAGTGGTGCTTTTTATTTCGTTTTCCAAAACAAAAAAAGTGGCTCCTTCGCTAAAAACTACTCCTTTTGTGTTCGAGTTTAAAATCTTGTATGGACTCTCATTTTCTTTTTTTATGAATCCCGCCAATTTGAAAAGAGACATCGTATAATCGGTAATTTCGTCTATTCCACCAATCAAAATGGAGTTTGCTTCCTGTTCTTCTATTTTCATTTTGGCATCCAAAAGAGCCGATTCAAAGGAAACTGCACCGTTTACATAAGTAAAATTATAGGCTTTGCATTGTAATCCCAAAGCAATTTGAGCTCCGACCGTGTTATGTGTGGATTGAATAAATGAAGTGGGAGTTAAAAACGCTTCTTTATTGTCGATAATGGCTTTTAAGAATTTATCAGAGTCTTCTATGCAACCCATTCCTGTTCCTGTGATAATGGCATCAACACTTGAAACATTTGCCTCTTTCATTGCCATTGCCGAAGCTACAATTCCGTTTTTCACGCCTCTTGCCATTCTTCTGATGGCAACGGGCGAAATAAAATCTTTATAGATTGGTGTTTTCAACGACAATACATTGTCAATCTCGTTGATTTCGGCTTTTTCTAAAAAAACAGAATCGAATGTTTCTTGAGCCGAAATGCTCCCAAGTCCGTTGATGTAGGTTTTTCTCATTCGTTTTTAGAAAATATTAGGGTCGAACAATTTCCTCCAAATCCAAAAGAATTAGACAATACGTGTTCGATGTTTTTATATTTTAATGTCGTTTGCGGGATTAAATTAAATTCATGCATTGGGGTTTTAAAATTCAGATTTGGGAAAACTACATTATTTTGAATTGCCAAAACACTATAAACTGCTTCAATCGCAGCTGCAGCCGCTAAAGTATGACCTGTTAATGGTTTTGTAGAACTAAAATCGGGTGCTTTTTCTTCTCCAAAAATCCTTACAATAGCTCTTCCTTCAGACAAATCATTATTAGGGGTTGCCGTGCCGTGAACGTTGATATAATCTATTTGTTCTGGTTTTAGATTTGCCACTTGCAGTGCTTTCTCCATTGCCAAAAAAGCACCATCACCATTTTCGGAAGAGGCGGTTTGATGAAAAGCATCATTCGCATTGCCATAGCCAGAAACTCGAGCCAAGACTTTTTTGTTTTCTTTTTTTACAATTTCATCGGATTCCAATACCAAAAATGCGGCGGCTTCGCCCAAATTCAAGCCTTTTCTGTCATTATCAAAAGGGCTGTTGTAACCATCAGATAAAATCATTAAAGTCTTGAAACCATTAATCGTGAATTTTGCCAAAGCATCGGTTCCGCCCACAATCACTCGGTCTAATTTCCCTGCTTTTATCAATCTTGCTCCAAGCATTATTGAGTTCGCAGCCGAGGAACAAGCGGTGCTAATTGTGGTAACCATTCCTTTTAAACCCAACTCATCGGCAATTTTATGAGCCACATCGCCACCATCGTGAGAACTGATATATTTTATGAGATTTTCATCTTCAAAATAGTCGTAATAATGAACTTCCGTCATATCCATTCCGCCCACACTTGTTGCCGAAATCAATCCTGTTTTATATTCATTAATCGAAGAAATTTGGGCATTTTGAACTGCTTGTTTGGCTGCAATTGTTCCCAACATTGCAGTTCTTGAAAAATTATTATCTATCGAAAGTTGCAATTCATTGACCAATTGTTGATTGGTTTTTTTTATTTCTCCAACCTTAATCACGTCAGAATGTACTGTCAAAATGTTTTCGATGGACGTAATTCCGATGCGATTGTTTACCAACGAAACATAGTTCTCCTCTACCGTATTCCCGATAGCCGAAATAATTCCCATTCCCGTTATGGCAACTCCTTTCATTTCCATTTTAGATTTAAGATTTCAGAGTTTAGATTTCTAGATTCTAAAATCTAAAATCTAAAATCTAAAATTATTTCGTTCTGTTTTCTTTTATATAAGTTGCCATTGTTTCAATAGACTGAAAGATAGTTTTTCCCTCCTTTGGATCCACTAATTTGATTCCGTAGTCTTTGTCCATCATTACTATAAGTTCCAATGCGTCAATAGAATCAAGCCCCAAACCATCTCCAAACAATGGGTCATTGTCATTGATGTCTTCCAAAGTGATGTCTTCCAAATTTAAAACAGCTATTATTTTTTCTTTTAATT
>Ga0316608_1000533_pt1 | contig 17614 bp, 15 predicted proteins | sample MIS2016152B_MG_FD_207673 | JGI IMG/M metagenome (GOLD analysis project Ga0316608, IMG submission 207673) | Microbial mat bacterial communities from Middle Island sinkhole, Lake Huron, Michigan, United States - MIS.2016.152B | ecosystem: Environmental > Aquatic > Freshwater > Lake > Sediment...
TTGATTGTTCCCCAAGATAGGGTGCAAAGAAACCCGGTTTATGAGGCTAGGGTGGAGAGAAAATAAACCGGGTTTCTTACTAAGTTGATGGTTTCCCAACGCGGCTGGTAAGTATCATTACAATGAGCTGAAAGATTAACCATGAAAACCCCTGTTGAACTTAACGAAGAGTTGGTTAAAGAAGCCTTTCGCTTAACCAATTTCAAGACCGAAAAAGAACTGATTGACTTTGCTTTACAAGAATTAATTCGCACCCGTAAAAAGCGGAATCTACTGGATTTAAGCGGACAAATTCAATTTTCGACCGACTACGATTACAAAGCCTTGCGGGAAAACCGAAATGTTTCTGATTGATACCTCCGTCTGGATCGGCGTTTTCCGCGACAGGACAGGTGTAGTACGCCAATCCCTGGAAGCAATAATCAAGGATGAAAGTATTTTTCTGAACAGATTTACTCAGATGGAACTTTTGCAAGGTTGTCGAGATGAAAGGGAGTGGACACTATTAGAAACTTATCTCCAAGAACAAGACTACATCGAGTCTACGCCTAATACTTGGGTAGCGGCTGCTCGGATTTACTATGATTTGCAAGCGCCTTGGGTTAACGGTTAGAAGTAGTATGGACTGCTGCATTGCCCAACTCGCGATCGAACACCAACTTATTTTAGTTCATAACGATCGCGATTTTGAAACAATTCAGAGAGTGCGATCGCTCAATTGCTTGCGCTTCCGACCTGACAATAATTAAAGATTAAGTCGAGGCGATGGATTTACCACGTCCGACGGTGCGCTATGAAAGCACTGATATCGTGAACCTGTATTGTTATATACTTGATGAGATTGTACAGCAGTTGGATGGCGATGTGCCGGATAATATTCAACCACACAGTCAAGATATTCGCTTCGGGGAGGGCGGGTTTATTTAACCTGTTATCAACCCGAAAGGCTGTTGGTGAACCCGCCCCTACAGATCCCACATGAATGGTGCAACATATAAGCTTCAACCTAGAATATAGACTCCTATTCCCCATCTCTACCTAACTCTCCTTTCTCTCTTCTCTCTGCGTCCTCTGCGCCCTCTGCGGTTAATAAAAAAAAATCTCATTCACAAACGAAATAGCTAGGACTTACGCACTTTAGGCGGTTTTGCAAGGATTTGAGATTCTTCGCAACACTTGCGAATGACAAAATTACGTTGCAATGCCTAAGTCCCGATCGCATTGCCATCTAAAAGCCCGATCGCACCTTTACATCTGCGTTACCCTAGTAAATTAAAGCACTACCCAACAAAATTCATGCTTGCCCGCATCCAAGAACTAGGCGTCACCCTCGCCCCCCGCCTAATCGAAATTCGCCGCCACATCCACTCACACCCCGAACTCAGCGGCCAAGAACATCAAACCGCAGCCTATGTAGCCGGAGTTCTCGCATTCTGCGGAATCCGCGCCACCGAAGGAGTAGGCAAAACAGGAGTGATCGGCGAACTCAAAGGCAGTAGCAACGAGTCCCGGTGGCTAGCAATTCGCACCGATATGGATGCTTTGCCGATTCAAGAACGCACAAACTTAGAATTTGCCTCGAAAAACCAAGGAGTCATGCACGCTTGCGGCCACGACATCCACACCACCGTCGGTTTGGGCACGGCGATGATCTTATCTCAGTTAGAAGAAAAACTATCCGGTCACGTCCGCTTCTTGTTTCAGCCAGCAGAGGAAATTGCCCAAGGCGCGCGCTGGATGATTGCAGACGGTGTGATGAAAGATGTTGAGGCGATTCTGGGATTGCACGTTTTTCCGACTATTCCCGGCGGTTCAGTGGGCATCCGCCACGGGGCACTGACTGCTGCGGCAGATGACCTAGAATTGATTGTGATGGGCGAATCAGGCCACGGAGCGCGTCCCCACGAGGCGATCGACGCAATTTGGATTGCTTCCCAGATTATTACTACTTTGCAGCAGGCCATTAGTAGAACGCAAAATCCGTTGAGGCCTGTGGTTTTGACGATCGGGCAAATTAGCGGTGGACGAGCGTCAAATGTGATTGCCGATCGCGTAAAATTATCAGGAACCGTGCGATCGCTCCATCCAGAAACCCACGAAAAACTACCAGCTTGGATCGAACAAATTGTCGCTAGTGTCTGTCAGACTTACGGCGCGAAATATGAACTCAACTACAAACGGGGCGTACCGGGAGTGCAAAACGATCCAAAACTTACCCAATTACTCGAAGCGGCGGCTTTGGAAGCTTTAGGGCGATCGCAAGTCCAGATTTTACCAGAACCCTCTCTCGGCGCCGAAGATTTTTCGATGTATCTAGAACACGCACCGGGAACCATGTTTCGCTTGGGAGTGGGACTCAAAGACCAACCCAACTATCCCCTGCACCACCCGCAATTTGAGGTTGATGAATCTGCGATCATTACTGGCGTTGTCACCTTAGCCTATGCCACCTGGCAATATTGGAAACAGAATTGACGGTCGGTCAGTTGTCATTAGACATCGACCATATTTCTTGTGGAACAAGCATCCTGCCCGTTCAAAACCTGCTTTTTGGGAGATGTCTATTAGTCATTGGTCAAATGATTAGGGTTCAGATAGTTCTTGCAATCTGTTAGATTCCCGACTTCTTAAAGAAGTCGGGGATCTTAGCAAGTCAGGGATCTGGGCATATCGCAGTTAGCTTAATCCAGCAATAATATTGACACTCATCGCCAGAATAGCCGTGTTAAAAAAGAAAGACAGCACACTATGCAGCAAAACTAAAGACCTCATAGAGCGAGAAGTCGTCTGCACATCTGCAACGAAAGCAAGTCATACCAGCCCCAAAGGAAAAATATAGAAAATCCTTGTAGTCAGGTGCCGCGTCGCCCGGAAAATCCAAACCCTTCATCGGCTCAGATTGGCTGTGATGCGGCTTTCTGGGGTTTTGGTAGTAGCCACGGGCATAGTGCATGGTAAAGATAGTATGCACCAGCAGCCAAGACCCAACAATTGTCAGGACAGAAAGCCCCAAATGCAGAACTAGCAAATTGGAGGACAGGCCTTTCGTATTGTGCAGCAGGGAGATCAGGGCTAGCACGCTAGCACAAGCCGCCGCCAAGATCGAGCTGAGAATCACCACGCGGCCCGTGTCGAGCTGCTGTGCGTAGTGGCGCATTATTTCTGGAGTGGCTTGGAGCATTAGCAGCAAAGTCAAACTCAGGAACCCGATCGGGCCCGCGTCCCAAATGCACAGAACACGAGTCAGCCAGAGATATTGAGGTGGCAGTAAAAATGCAACTGCAAGAGCCAACAGAACAGACACCAATAGGCGATGCCGGACTGTCCACAGCCAGTGCGTCTTAGATAAAGACTGGTTTCTCACAATAACTTATACCAAGTTAGGCAGAGTGTAGGTTAAGGAATCCCAACTACTGCTATTTTGGCAGTTCCTGCCCAAATATAGATCAGCCGATTGGAGATTGGAGATTTGAGAATTACTCACTCTTGATAAATCCGATCGCCCTTGAGAATCCCGATTCCCTATTTCTCATGCCTTTGGATAGATCGATCGCCCTCAACACTCTGGATACAGTGGAAAAAAATCTGAATCTGCGGTTTGACACTATGGCATCCTCCCAACCCCTCAAAGCCATTGAGTTAATCGACTGCGCCAAAGCCAACGCCCCACAAGGAATTGCCACCGCCGCGGACAGGGTATGCCACAGTCCCTACAGGCTATGGTATTGACCTGAATAAATTCGATCGCGAACTCAAGCTTGCTTGTCAAAACATCGGCTTCGAAGTCAAGGAATTGAGCGACTTGATTACGGCTCAGCAGATGATGCAATCAGGAATGGGCCTAGAGATGGCTCCAGATACTCCCTCAGAACTCTAAAACCAATCTCCGAATCCTCGCACCAGTTTCAGATCAAACACTCTTCCAAATTGTGAGTGTGCTAGCTGTTGAGGCTAGAATGTCTTGCATAGGAGATTCCGACTCTTGGCATGAATCGCGTTGACTCCCTGGTTAGGAGTGCTTTCTGGAGGGGTGCTGAATTGTTAGGAGGGCTATTGTGTCAGACCAGCAAAACCGAATTTTACGTTTATTCATAGAGGAGGCTAAGGAGCACCTCGATACCCTGGAAAATGGTTTGGTGGATTTAAAGTCCACGATGAAAGACCCCGAAAGCCTTCAAGAGATGTTTCGAGCAGCCCATTCCGTCAAGGGAGGGGCGGCGATGCTCGGCTTAGACAGTATTAAAACAACCGCTCACAGATTGGAAGATTGTTTTAAGATTCTCAAGGACGGGCCCGTGAAGCAGGTTGACCAAACAGCAGAATCCTTGTTTCTCAAAGGAGTTGATACGCTTAAGGATTTGGTGGGGCGGATGGAAGGGCCTTTTGGCTTGAGGAGTGAAGAGGGAGAGAAACTCGTGCAGCAAATCATGCCGACGTTTGCTCAACTGGAAACTCACCTCAATAACTTGGTTTCTGGCAAAGTTCCTGGGGTTGCTGCTAGGTCTGGTTCACCGGGGGCTGCTCAAACAGTCACGGCGACAAATTTTGCAGCTTCGGTGATGGTGTTACTGAAAGAAATGTTGCAGGTGTTCAAGCAGAAAGAGTCGGCTGCTACTCGCCAGCAGTTGTCGGATGTGTGTGTTCGCCTCTATAAGTTGGGAACCGGTATCGAGATTTGGCAAAATTTAGTCAAAATCGCTAGAGTTGCGATCGCGAATCCCAAAAACTCTTATAAAGTGTTAGCTCCGCTGATTATCAAAGAACTCAAGGATGCGGGAGATTTGGTGCAAGGGGGGAAAGTCAAGGCGATCGCTCCGAGTAAAAATTTACTGCTTTTGGCAACACCCCCACCAGCAGCGGCAAGCGTCCCAGCAACAGCCCCAGCAACAGCCCCAGCAACAACCCCAGCAGCGGTGTCGCAGCCAGTAGCACTTCCGGCAGAACCGAAGGCAGTAGTAAGGCTTTTGCTCAAAACCTTTAACAAAAAGCAACTCTCGGAAATAGCTAAGTTACTGATTCAGGCTATCAAATCGTCCCCCTAGGACTTTGGATGCTAGAAGGTAGAAGGCTGTCAGGTTTCAATGGTGTCTTTCTACCTTTGGCAACCCTGGGTTAGAATTAGTCAATAGAGGGTCGGCGTGCAACATTGTACGAGAATTAAAAATCGAGCAGGCTTTAGAAGGCGGTGGCTGTGAAACCAATTCGTTCATTAGAAGATGCTTTAAATCGCTGTCAGGCGATGGGAATGCGCTTGAGCCGCCAGCGTCGATTTATTCTCGAACTCCTGTGGCAGGCGCAAGAACACCTCTCTGCGCGCGAAATTTACGATCGCCTGAACCAACAATCGCATTCGATCGGTCACACTTCTGTGTATCAAAATCTCGAAGCTCTTTCGAGAGAGGGGATTATTGAGTGCATAGAGCGATCGGAGGGACGCTTGTACGGCAATGTGAGTGACTCTCACTCTCACGTAAACTGTCTGGATACGGCTCAGATCCTCGACATTCATGTGGAATTGCCCAAAGACTTGGTGGCACAAATCGAACAGCAAACAGGGGTTCGGATTGTAGATTACCGCATCGACTTCTACGGCTATCGATCGCCCGAGTCCGCCACAGAAAGCTCGATCGCCAGCGCTCCGCCGCCTGCTGCGTGAAGGGAGCTGGAAACTTTGGCAGCAAAGGTCTACAGATATCAACAACGTTACTCATTTTGGAGAGGATTTTCGGATTGAGAGCTGAAACTCAAAGCCGCCCTCCGGCCCGGCGGCAGAAGTTAGCCAACTGCAAGACGAGGGAAAAATATTGAGTGAACAAATAAAAATTCCTCAAAAATTCAGCCTTCGGCTTCAGACTGCTTGAGGCTTTAGCATTGAACCGACTGAGGAGTGCCTTCTACTGTTCTTGGTTGCACATTGCCTCCTGGATCTGTTAATAACTATTCGATAACCGTGCTTAAATAAGGATGTGGAACAGACTGCCAAAGTTTGTCACAATCCGCAATGCCAAAAGCATCAGCTTTGAACCCAAGCCCAAAATCTGAACTTTTTTATGAGCTTTAGTTCTCTGGCAACCTGCCTACCTACCAACTGGGTTAGGCGACCTAGCGCATTACAGGACAGGCTGAAGTAATGGCGAGACGACAATCAGACCAATTCCACACACCACCGCAATACAACCCATCCCCTAAGCCGACAGCACAGTTAAGTGCAGAGGCTCCGACAGGGGATTCTAGTTCAGAAGCAACGATGCCACCTCTAGAGAGTAAAAGAACTTTTTGGCAGTGGCAACTGATCTGGCTGAGTCTCCTGGTGGGATTTGGCATCACCGGGGCCGCTGCATTCCTGTGGTTGTTGACGATGCCACCGCCTCCAAATTGCCAACAACTGTCGCCGCTGGCGGCGGACGGGGAGCGACTTTACTGCGCTCAACAAGCAGCTAAGTCGGGCAAGCTAGAACAACTAGAAGCTTCCATCGCACTGGTGCAGGCTTGGCCGAAAGAACACCCGCTTTACTCGCAAGGCCAACAATTGGTGGGGGACTGGTCGAAAGCCATTTTGGGATTTGCCAAGGCAAAAATTGAGATGGGCGATTTGAAAGGCGCTCTGGAGATTGTGGCGACAATTCCGAAAACCAGTCGGTCTTACCCAGAGGTCCAGGAGGCTGTTACGGCTTGGGAGAAAAATTGGCAGGAGGGGCAAAATATTTACGATCAGGCTCAGGCAGCTTTGAAAACAGAGGATTTAAGGAAGGCATGGGATTATGCTCAAGCTCTGTTTAAGCTGGAAAATGTGTTTTGGAGTCAGAAACGCTACAACGAGCTAGTCCAGCAGATTGCTTTGGAAAGAAACGGCTGGCAGCGCTTGCAAGAGGCGAGAAATATGGCGCAGGAGGGAACTCCGCAAAAGTTCGCTGAGGCGATCATCTTGGCTCGCAAAATAGATCCGCAGCTATTGGCGCGCGCCAAAGCGGAGCTGGAAATCGCAGGCTGGAGCCGGATTTTGCTGGCAATGGCTACTAAGCAGTTGGCGGCGAAAAACCTCCTTGGGGCGATCGAGGCTGCTTCTGTCGTACCACAGGATTCGCCTCTGTTTGCGGAAGCTCAAGATTTGATGCAATTGGGTAGAGCTCAGGCGGTGACATGGAACCAGTCGATTACAACACCTCTGGGGGAACACATTTTTAGCTTGCTCGAAGGCCAGGGGGCTGCTAGTCAAATTGCTCCAGGCCGTCCTCTATACCAGCAGGCTCAAACTCAAATAGAAAATTTGCAGGTGCAGTTTCAAGATTTGCTAAGGCTGCAAGTGGCGAGTACGATCGCCAGTTTGGGTCAGTCTGGGACGTTTGAGGTGGCGATCGAGCAAGCCCAAAGGATCGGCCTGTTGCAGCCGCGACGGGTGCACGCTCAAACTTTGATCGCTGCTTGGCGCAAGGAAATTCAGCGGATAGAAGACCAAGCTTTTCTGATGCTGGCGAAGCAGTTGGCAGAACCGGGAACGGTTGAGGGACTCAAAGGTGGCATTGCTCAGGCACTTCTGATCGCTCAAAATCGCCCCCGCAGAATAGAGGCGCAAACTCTGCTGGCGAGCTGGACGAAACGCATAGAAGTGGTTCAAGATCAGCCTTTTTTGGACGAAGCGCTAGCCCTGGCGAAGCAAGGAAAACTTAGCGCCGCGATCGAGAGCGCATCGGAAATTAAGAGCGGTAGGACTCTGTACGCCAAAGCTCAGGAGAATGTCGATCAGTGGGTGGGCGAACTGCAAGTGGCTCAAGATCGACCGATTCTCGATCGAGCTGCTGAATTGGCGTCTCAAGGCCGACTAGGAGCAGCAATCAATATGGCTTCCCAAATCAGCTACGGTAGGGCGCTGCACTCTGAGGCGGCGGGTGCGATCGGGCGCTGGAGTGCGGAACTGAGAGCCAACACAGCACCCCCACAGGCGGCGGAGCGCGATCGCTCTTCGGAGCAGGCGCGAGAGGAGCAGTACGCCCCGGCTCCGGCGCGAGAGGAGGAATACGCCCCGGAGCCGGCGCGAGAGGAGCAGTACGCGCCGCCTCCCGAACCGGAGCCGGCTGCTGAGCCTTACTATCCGCCAGCCCGACAAGAGGCCCCGGCTCCCGAACCAGAGCCTTATTATCCGCCAGCCCGACAAGAAGAGCCTTATTATCCGCCAGCCCGAGAACCGGAGCCTTATTATCCGCCAGCCCGAGAACCGGAGCCTTATTATCCGCCAGCCCGAGAACCGGAGCCTTATTATCCGCCAGCCCGAGAACCGGAGCCGGCTCCGGAACCCGCTCAGGCTCCGGCTCCCGAACCCGCCCCGCCACCTCCGATTCCTGAGTCGGGTGGGCCTCCTGATGCTAATTTGATCCCGGAGTAATTGGGTTGAGATTCGGCCTTCGACATTCTATCTTCTGATGAAAGGATGACTAATTTTCAACTGTTGTCGATCGGTAACAATACCATTTTTCGCCTCGGTCTACGAGTCGCGCTCGATCAGTATCCCGACTTGCAAGTTGTTGCAGAGGCTTCAACTGCAACGGAGGCTTTGCAAGTTCTAGAAGCTCTCGCGATCGACTCTGGAGAGAGAAAGCCAGCAGATTTGGTAATTTTTGATTTAGAGACGCAAAATTTGCCAGGAGCAAAAATGTCGGCCCTGGCATTTTGCCAGCAGCTCAAAAGTCTCTACCCGAACCTGCCGCTGTTGCTGTTGGGCGGGCCCGGCCCCCCCACACCAGCTTTGTTAGCCCGCTTACAGCAAGTAGGCGCAAATGGCTATAGTCCTAAAGATAGAGATATTTCCGTCACCATTGAAGCTATGCGGTTGGTGGCATCGGGTCAAACTTATTGGCCAATGGATTTGTCAGCTAGCTCGGAAATAGCACTGAATGCAGGGATAATTCAAGCAGTCGAAAAGTCGGCACTAGGTACTGAGGAAAAAGCAGATGATCCGACGGTTTCTACACCTGTCGCCCAAAAATTGTTGGCTTATTTTTGCCTGTCTGGATTGCGACAAATTGATGCGGCTTTGGCGATCGTAAAAGCGGATTTGCAACAGGTAAGAGCGGCAGATTTGGCAGATTTTACCTCTATTTTGGATGGGGTTGTGTTGAACGGACGCCGCCGAGAATTGCTGGCGGCTCGTTGGATTGTTAGTCACTTATTGCCAGAAAGAGGGGAGAAGGAAGAAGTCAGAGGGAAGAGGGAAGAAGTCAGAGGGAAGAGGGAAGAAGTCAGAGGGGAGAGGGTGTTAAATCATGCTGAATTGGAAGTTGCTAATTCCCCAGTTTTCGTCGAATCTTCGGTGATTGGAAATGATTGGCAAGGGAGTTTGTTTGACTCCGTGGCAGCTAAATTGCAGTTAGATTTGGTGAATTTGACTGGCGTACCTTTGGAAATCGATATTTTGCGATCGACCAAAAAGCTAGAATTGCTTAGTTCCATCCTACGCAAGTTAAAAGATTTGCTGGAGGAATTGCGCTTGGGGCAAGTGCAGCTAACTCAATTGTCGGAAAAAATGCCTGCTCTTTTGCGGGATTTGTGGTCAGCGACAATTATAGATTTTTTTGGCAAATACTATACATTGCCAGCCCCAGAAACTCAATTTTTTGAGAGCAGTCAACCAAACTTAAAATGGAGGGAAAGTCAAGGAAAAATTTCGGTGGCGGGCAACGGGCTAGAAGTTGTGCCGGTGCTACTCGAAGATGCTGATGCTGTTGCAGCAGAAATCCTTGGCAAAATCCCGATCGCACTTGACTTATTTGCACATTTGCTATTTGAAATTCCCCTAACAGTTGATAATATTTCTTGTCTACCTGGTAGCCCGCCAGCGATGCAGCGAGCTGAAGCTTTGTTAGAAAATTTGGCAATTCAAGTTGCTAGCGGAGTCATGCAGCCTCTGCTAAATAATTTTGCCTATGTTGAGGAAATCAAGCAACGTTTTTACGATAGCAAGTTGATTTCGACAAGAGAAATTGAGCGGTTTCGGAATAATTTGTCTTGGAAATATCGCTGGGATAGCTATTTTGTGGAACCGAAAGCGATTTTTGAAAGTAGGTTTTGGCTGTATGTTTTGGGCGAGAGGGGAATTCAGAGAATTTCTATTTATGCTCCGAGAAATCAGGAGTTGGCACAACTTTCTGGGTGGCAGTTGGCCTTGACTTTGGTGCTAGAAGCGAGAGATGCGATCGCACCTAGAGTGAGGGCAGTTATTTCGCTGTTGGGTACTGGTGTTGTTTACGTTTTAACCCAGGTAATTGGGCGAGGAATTGGTTTGATCGGGCGGGGAGTTATTCAGGGTATTGGCAATTCTTTGCAGAATGGCAAGTTTGGGAAAAATGGGTGATGGGTAATTGGGAATGGGTAATTGGGAATTGGGAATGGGTAATTGGGAATTGGGAATGGGTAATTGGGAATGGGTGATTGGTAAGGGGTGGTGGTATTATAGATAGTAACTTACTGCTATAGGCTTGACATTTTATGAGTATTATGGTATCAATCAATTCCCAGCATATAAACAATTTAGATTTGTCTCCGGTGCAGACAGTAATTGACAAGTGGCTGGCAGGGGCGATCGCCCAAAACGAACAACAGCTACAATTTGAAATAGAGTATCCGCGCGAAGAGTTCGATCCGCGAGAAATTTCCGAAATTCCAGAAGTGCGCCTGTGGTTTATTCGCTTGGATTCCTGTTATCCTTGGCTGCCTTTTTTGCTGGATTGGAAAACCGGGGAATTAGTCCGCTATGCGGCGATGTTGGTGCCGCACCAATTCCACCGCAGTGAAGGAATTCAGTACAACCCTGAAGCTTTGGAAATGTTTTTGATGCACAAAATATTTGTGTTGACTGATTGGTTAAATCAGCAGGGAATTCCTAGTAAATCGAAGTTGATGGCGATGTCGCAGATGTTTGGTTACGATTTGGAAGAGGCTTTTTTTGATGTGATTGTACCTTTGACAAAATCTTAACTCAATGTAAGGTGCGCATTGCGCACCCGACAAATTAGCCCGCCCTTGAAGCGGTAAGGTGCGCATTGCGCACCCGACAAATTAGCCCGCCCTTGAAGCGGTAAGGTGCGCATTGCGCACCCGACAAATTAGCCCGCCTTTAAAGCGGTAAGGTGCGCAGCACCCGACAAATTAGCCCGCCTTTAAAGCGGTAAGGTGCGCATTGCGCACCCGACAAATTAGCCCGCCTTTAAAGCGGTAAGGTGCGCAGCACCCGACAAATTAGCCCGCCTTTAAAGCGGTAAGGTGCGCAGCACCCGACAAATTAGCCCGCCTTTAAAGCGGTAAGGTGCGCATTGCGCACCCGACAAATTAGCCCGCCTTTAAAGCGGTAAGGTGCGCATTGCGCACCCTACAAATAGCTTTGCGCTTTCACACCTGACGGAAAATCATCTTCATAATTTCCTCAGAATTGAGAGCTATTGTACAAAGAGAATGATCGCCCGATTCAATCGATCGAGGAAACATTCGATGAAAACAGATTACCTCATCGTCGGCAGTGGTTTATCAGCACTGGTTTTTGGTGCCTTGATGGCAAATTCTGGCAAAACCGTGCAAATCCTCGAAGCCCATGAACATCCGGGCGGCTTTGGTCACACTTTTACGATGGCCAAAAAATACAGGTTTAATGCCCAATTTCACTACGTGTGGGATTGCGGCGAAGGACATACTGTCAATCGCGTACTCAAAAAACTCGGTTTGGATCGGGATGTCACCTTTGAACGTTACGATCCGAAGGGCTTCGATCATATGAAAATGCCGGGGTATTCCCTGGAAATTCCCTCGGAATCAGCAGAATTGAGCCGCAGATTGTCGGCGCTGTTTCCTGAAGATAGCGATCGAATTTCCAAATTTGTCAACGAAGTTGAAAAGACAGCCGCAGGGTTGAAAAAACTTGCTCCTCCCATCAAACCGGCTGAATTACTCAAACATTTCAGTGAGGTATTTTGTGCCATCCAATATCTCAACAGTACGCTTCAGGATGTTTTCGACAAATTCAAACTTCCGCAAGCAGCCCAAACCTTATTGGCCTTACAATGGCCTGATTTTTTGCTACCCCCAAATCAACTTTCTTTCTATGCATGGATTGCCTTATTTAGAGGCTATCAAGAAGGTGCATTTTACCCAACCAAACATTTTGAATATGTGATCAATTCCTTAGTTAAAGTCATTGAATCCCACGGGGGAAAAGTTCTACTAAACCATGAAGTTATCAATTTTAGACTCACAGACAGAACGGTAACGGGAGTTGAAGCAATGGATTTAACAACCCATCAAACCCATGAATTCACCGGCGACACCGTGATTTGCAACCTCGACCCAAAAAAAGCAGCCAAGATGATTGGTGAGGAACAGTTCTCTAAAACAGTGCGACGGAAACTCAATTATGAGTATTCTGCATCAAACTACATGGCCTACTGCGTTGTCAAAGATATCGACCTCCGAGACTATGGATTTGGGAAGTGGAATACCTTTCATTCTGGACATCAGGATTTGAATCAAGCATTTGCTCAAATGTATGAACAAAATGACTTTTCTAATCCCAGTTTTGCCATCACAACACCCACTTTACTGACAGAAGCAGGTCGGGATTGTCCAGATGATTGTCAAATAGTTGAATTTCTGACTGTTGCTAATTACAGTTATTTTAAGCAACTCTGGGATAGCGATCGCAAAGCTTATCGAAAGAAGAAACAAGAGATTTTAGATGCAATTTTAGACGTGGTTGAGAAACACTACGTTCCGAATTTCCGAAAACACATGGTCTTTCATATTACTGGAAGTCCCACTACTAACGAACGCTTTTGCAGGTGTCCTAATGGCAATTCCTATGGTTCTAGCTTGACACCCCGCAACATGGGGATCGATCGGCTAAATCACGAAACATCTCTCAACAATTTCTATTTCTGCAACGCCTCATCCGGCTACCCAGGATTTGCTCCGACATTTTGGACAGGGGCGCTTTTGTATCAACGTTTATCAGGCGATGCGATTTTAGGTTGACAAATTAAGACTGAAACCCATAATAAATGTCGTTTTTAGTAGAGTCTAGATCCCCCTAAATCCCCCTTAAGAAGGGGGACTCTGAGAATACTCTTATCCCCCCCTTATTAAGGGGGGTTAGGGGGGATCAGATCCAACCTGGGAACGAGAAAAAGGTTCTTGTCCCCCCCCTTATTAAGGGGGGTTAGGGGGGATCAGATCCAACCTGGGAACGAGAGAAAACGAGAGAAAAGGTTCTTGTTCCCCCCTTCTTAAGGGGGGTTAGGGGGGATCAGATCCAACCTGGGAACGAGAGAAAACGAGAAAAAGGTTCTTGTTCCCCCCTTATTAAGGGGGGTTAGGGGGGATCAGATCCAACCTGGGAACGAGAGAAAAGGTTCTTGTTCCCCCCTTCTTAAGGGGGGTTAGGGGGGATCAGATCCATCTCAACAACAGCTCTTAGGCATTCGATTATTAATGTTCCATTCTATCAATTTAGGAGTGAACTATGAGAATTGCAATTGTTGGGGGCGGAGCTAGTGGTATGGCCGCAGCCTACTGGCTCGATAAACAGAAGCATCATGTTACAGTGTTTGAAAAAGAGCCAATTTTAGGCGGACATATTCGGACACTCAACAAAAACGTTGCGCCCAATCAATCTGAGTGCAATGAAATATTAGAAAATGGGGTGTTAGAATTTCCGACAGTGTTTTATAATTTCGTCGCTCTCATGCAAGAGCTAGGAGTTGAATTAGAGCCTGTGCAGATTGGTTCTTCGCTGTTTTTTAAAGATGGCCGCCACTTTTTATCAAAAGTCGCAATTCAGAAAAACTTCACGGGAATTCAACGCTTGATCGAATATTTGTGGCTTGATGCTTTCTATGCTCGTTCCGCTGGATTCTTGATAAAAATGCGATTTTCTCAAACGCACGATTTCTACGCTCAGCCACTGTCTCAGCCTTTAAAAAGCTCCTGTACCCGTAATACTTGGCTCAAGTTGCTGACGATGTATAGCTACTCGATACCTTTTGAAATAATCAACAATTTCCCGGCAGAATTGGCGATTCCTATGCTACGGGAATATGCCTCAGTTAACTGGGTAAGGATTAAAGGCGGCGTGTATTCTTACATTGAAAAGATTTTAGAGCGCTTTCGGGGTGAGATTTTGGCGAATCGGGAGATTAAGAGTATTTTTAGAGACGGTGATGGTGTAAAAATTATGCTCTCTAGTGGGGAGATTCAGGAGTTTGATCGGGTTGTTTTTGCAACGCCTCCTGATCAGGTAATGAGGCTGTTGTCTGACCCTACGGATGCGGAAATCAAGCGGTTTTCAGCGTGGAAAGCCAATTATGCAACAACTTTGCTCCATGCGGATACTTCAATGTACGATCGCTATGGCATCCGCAAGTTATCAGAATTTGATTTTTTTGAGAAGGACAAGGGATGGGGCTATAATGCTAGTTTAAATCAGCTTTGTGGCATCTCATCTGTAAGGGAATATAGTTTAGCATTTCAACTGGATGAATTGATTTCAAAAGAGCACATTATTCACATTCAGAAACATCACACGCCGTTATATACAGTGGATTCTTTCCGATATCGAGATGAAGTGATCGAGACTAATGGGGAGAATAATACTTATCATGCGGGGGCTTATTTGGGGGATGGTTTGCACGAAGGAGCGGTTACGTCTGCTTTGCGAGTTGCTAAATTAATCGGGTGAGCTCAATGGTGATGCTACCAACTTCGGGGTTGAGAGTAATTTCAGACATTGCGCCGACATTGTGAATCAGAGGAATTTATGGGATATGCCTAACGGTAGATGCTATGTGTTCAAAACATAGTTGATAATATACTAAAGATCGCAGGAAGCTGACCGCGAGTAATATTTTTGTGAGGAAACCTCCTCTACTTGCAGTTAGGCAGATGTTTCAATCTATGTTATAGTCAGTCAAAATTGAGGAGTCATTATGTCAAAAGAGAAAAAAAGCAACAAAGAAGTCAAAAAGCCAAAGAAACAGCCTGATGGTGTGGCTAAGCCGAAGGATGACAAGAAAAATCAGGGTGGCACCGACGGCCGCAAGTAGAGCTAGCTGCCACTCTCGGAGTTGCGATTAATTTTGTTCAATTTTTATGACGCTCAATCTTTAACAAATTTTAATATCCTGTTTTGGGATATGCGGTTGGTAAGACCGATACTGTGTCGATCGAAATTTCTGAAACCTACCCTCCACCCGGTATACCACCGGCAGAGGCTGCGTCATCCAGATTTTCGATCGTATTTTTGGGTATTTACCAACAAAAGTTCTGGTAAATAGTTACAGGTTTTCTAGGCAAATATTACACTTGCCTAGAAAACCATTTTGTAAGGTGTGACCCTTACCGGACGTACTACTACGCCCTGTATTCCCTCAGCAAAAGCGTTGGGAAATGCTTTTTTGATAATATTAGCACTGCCATTCACATCCGCATTGATAAGTCTGCCATCACCAGCACGAAACAAACCTCGCTTAATTCGTTTACCTTTGTACTCTGAATGCTTGACACAAGGTTCATTATCTAAAAAAGAACACTTTGAAGTGTAACTTTCTTCAATAACCTTTACAAATATTCCTGCTAACTGCGCTTTATAAGTTAGCATTTCAATAAACCTTGCATGAGGTATTGCTACGAAGTTCTGATTATTCCGCTTGCCGAGATTTCTTCCCTGTTTCCAGTTATCGTTTTTACCAATCACCAGTGTCCCGATGCGGTTATCTGCCAGATGATTGACAATAAATTTACTTGCATTATGCAGGTAAATATCTACTTTTACATTACGCTTGTGAGTTAATTGTTCAATTTTGATTGATGTATTTTTCTCCCCCTTCAAGTAGGACTGCACGTCTGCTTTCTTTTTGTGAGAGTATTGATTGATTTGAGAGGTTTGCCATTTATTATCAGCGGGACAAACCCTTTTTGATTGGATGTAATTGTCGCTAAATTATTGACACCAATATCAATCCCCGCTATCCCTTCAACACCTGATAATGATTGAGTTACATCCTTGGGTTCATAAACTACCTCCATCGAGTAATGGTAAGTTTTTGGAACGATTCTGACTTGATTTAATTCGCTAACTTTAGTAGTCAGAAATATCTGGGTCAAAGAGAGATTGATGATTCCTTTCTTGAGCCATGCTTTACTAATGGCTTGAGCGGTGTAAGTCAGGACATTTCTGCCTAATGTTTTGTGTTTGTATCTGGGTATTTTTGGTCTGGCTTTGAATTTATCTGGATGGAGGTTATATTCCTTGGTAGCTGCAAAAAATGATTGCCAGCTTTCATGTAATCTCAATAATACTTGCTGAGATACTTGGGCTGGTAATGCTAAATCTTCAGTCTTTCCCTGACATATTTTCTGTATTTTGTAATAGTCGAGGTATTCTCCCGAACTGATGATTTTTTGTCGGATCGGGTAGTTAGCGTAGTTGAAAAGATTCTTAGAAAGAAAGCACAAATTATCTAGCTGCTTGTATAGCCAGTGGTTTCGATCGATCGTGTGCTTTTCAACTAGCTGCATTGTTTTGCCGTCATTTTTGACTATACTATGCTATACATGGCTATTCATGGCTATAAAGTCAATGAAGTTTTACAATACCTCAAAATTTTCTGCTCATCACAAACAGTCCTACAGTTCAACCAGTGACAGTGATTCTTTCCGTTTGTCAAGCAGGGACAGCCCCGTCGCAGTTAAGCCGAAATAGCGCCTCACAGATTCCGACAATGTTGCTCCCGCTAACAGAGTACCCTCTAAGTTGGTTCCCATTAAGCTTGCTTCCCTCAAGTCGGCTTCGCTCAAGTCTGCGTAGCACAGCCTAGCCCAATCGAGGTTTGCTTGTACCAAAGAAACTCCCGCCAGATTCGCCCCGGTTAAATTTGCTCTCGTCAACTTGACATTCCGCAACTGAGCTCCGCTGAGATTGGCGGCTACCAAGTTTGAGCCTTCTAAGTTGACGCCGTTGAGTTTTGCTTCGCTGAGGTTGACACCATTGAGATCCGTCCCGCTCAAGTCGATGCCGTTGATGTATGCTTTTCTGAGACAGATGCCTGTTAGTTCGGCACCAAAGAGCATCGCACCGCTGAGTTTGGCCCCCCTTAAGTTGGCCCAGTTAAGGTTGGCTCCGGTGAGGTTCGCGCCCCGCAGGTTGATGAATTGCAGGTCAGCATTACACAAATTGGCGTTCCAGAGGATGGCGCTCCGCAGGTTGCTACCGATGAGTTGAGCGCCGCTCAGCTTGGCTCTGGGCAGTTTTGCTTTGACTAGGAAAGCTCCGCTGAGATTGGTTTTCGTCAGATCGGCCTCCGCTAGTCTGACTTCGCCCATTTTGGCAAAACTCAGATTTGCCCTGTGAAGGTTAGCGCCGTTGAGTTGTGCTTTGGTGAGATGGGCCCGACTCAGGTTAGCTCCCAACAGGTTAGCGTTTGAAAGATTTATTCCAACCAAGATGGCTCCGCTGAGGTTGGCTCCGCTGAGGTTGACGCCTGCAAAGTCTCTTTTGCCATTTTCGTAGTCTTTGAGCAGCTCGGTTGCTTCCATAGAAGTCTGATTCTCCATAGCTGAAATTGATCTAGAAATATGAACT
>Ga0316608_1000534_pt1 | contig 17608 bp, 10 predicted proteins | sample MIS2016152B_MG_FD_207673 | JGI IMG/M metagenome (GOLD analysis project Ga0316608, IMG submission 207673) | Microbial mat bacterial communities from Middle Island sinkhole, Lake Huron, Michigan, United States - MIS.2016.152B | ecosystem: Environmental > Aquatic > Freshwater > Lake > Sediment...
TGCGGTGGCGAGCTTTTAAGAAAGGAATTTGAATCACATAACAATCATGCGTTAAGCATTCAATGAACTCTTCTTTTTCTGTAAGCTCCTGCATATTGATCACATCGTAGGTGTTTTTAGCTGTCTTTATAATCGGTGCTACAGTATGTTCCAAAGGTGTACCAAGAAAATAGATTGTCACAATGGGAATAGGTTTCACATCGTTGGGGTTGGCAATAGAAGCCTGACTTGATGAATACCGCTCACCTAAATAACGCCGGAAACGCGAAATATCGCTCGAAAATTTTGCCTTTTGAATTTCGATTAAAACTTCGGCAATACTTCCATCGCTTTTTTTTATTTGAGCCGAAAAATCTATCCGTAAAACCGTCATAAAGGATATTTCTATTTCGTTGGTGCGAGGGTTAAGCACCTCCTTTTTGATAGGTACTTGTGTTTCCGTGGCAGTGAACAACAATTGTTCAATTTCTTCACCAATGATGGCCGAAATAAGCATTTTGGCTATCTGATTATTGTTGATCAAATACTTAAAAGCAGAATCGTATATCGGATTTATTATTTCCATATTTTTTAATATTTACTGCATCCCAAACTTATTTTTTATTCCTTACTAAATTTTGATGCTCTGTATAAGGCGAAGTTATTTTCAAGGTATTTGTAGGCATCCAATTCATTTTTTGCAAAATAGAACAAATCTTTCTTCTCACTCTTGGCAAAAGATTCTGCAAAAATTTTTTCCAAATGCAACTTTAGGTTGTTGAAGAAAGAATTTATATTGATGAAAATAATGGGTTTATTATGAAAACCATGCATTTTCATGTTGATGAGTTCAAAAATTTCATCAAGTGTGCCAAATCCGCCGGGAAGGGCAATAAATGCATCAGAAAGTTGATCCAGCTTAAATTTTCTGATTCGCGGATCTTCTGCAAATATATACTCATCACAAAATTCGTAGTTTGTATGGCTTTTCATGTAAGATGGTATAACCCCAAAGATTTTTCCTTTCCCTTCATGCATTGCATTGGCAATAGAACCCATCAAACCTTTGGATGTTCCACCGAATACAAGTATATCATTTTTCTCCGCCATGATTTTACCCAAATTAGCCGCTATTTTTCGGTAAACAACAGGGATATTATCACTTGAAGAACAGAAAACACAGATTTTGTGTGACATTTTCAAATAGGTTTAAACTTATTTTCACTTTTAAAAATATATCTGAATTTGATTGCAAATATACAGCTTTTTTGCTTAATTAGAAAGCTAACAAGTCCTTTTATTGTTAAACTGAACATCACAAGATATTAATTCAGATTATTTTATATTTTTGAGATTCCGGAAAATTACTTCCAAATTGTCTAAACACTAAAATTTATAAAGAACTATTATGAGGACTTCAATATTACGAAACTTTTTCGCAATTGCTCTGATTGCAGTTGTTACGATGCAAAAAGATGTGGCTTATGCCCAATTAAAAACCGAATACCTGACCGATCCACTTTCGCTGGCCCTGAAAAACCCACACTTTAGCTGGAAATTTGCAAGTCAGGAGAAAAATATTTATCAAAAATTCTATCAAATAATCGTTTCAAATGGAACAGATGAGATGTGGAATTCTGGAAAAGTAGAATCTGATCAATCTGTTGGGATTGAATACAAGGGCAAGCAACTTAATTCAAATCAATCACTAATCTGGAAGCTTATGATTTGGGATAATTTTGGAAAAAGTCACGATCTGGGTTCTGCCAATTTTTCAACGGGTTTGATGGAATTATCCGATTGGAAAGCGAAATGGATACATTATCCTGTAAACAAAGATATTCAGAAACATAATTTCGATCCTTCTCTTGTAGCTTGGATTTGGTTTCCTGAACCCAATAACAACAGTAATAATCCTACAGGCACGAGGTATTTTAAACAAAATGTGGAAATAAAAGATTTGAGCCAAATTCAAAGTATTCAATCCTTTATTACCGGTGATGACTTCGATACTTTATATATCAATGGAGCTCCTGTTTGTTATGGAGAATGGCTTAAAGTGCGTTTATTCGAAATTAAAAAGTACTTTGTGACTGGAAACAATTCCATTGTTATAAAAGCTTATAACCGTTGGGGAGGAGCTGGTGTAATCGCTCAATTGGCAATGATTGATATTCATGGTAAAATAAATTATTTATCAACAGATAAAAATTGGCAAGCTTCTAATGATAATATCACTTGGCAAGCTGCCAAAGCATTTGCAAATTTTGGAGAAGGAGATGGATTGGCTTGGTTAAAAAAAGGTTTACTATGTGAATCACACAAATTTCCGCCTACCTACTTAAGGAAAGTCACAAACATTCAGAAAAAAATAAAATCTGCTAAACTTTATACAACTGCATTGGGTTGGTATTTTATTGAGATTAACGGAAAGAAAATTTCTGATCATTACTTTTCACCTGGATTTACAGATTATTCAAAGAGAGTTTTGTATCAAAGTTTCGATGTGAAAGACCTCCTAAAAATGGGAGATAATACCATTGGAGCCATTGTGGCCGATGGTTGGTATGCAGGAAGTATTGGTTGGGGAGATGCAAGAAATCACTACGGGATATATCCGGAATTTTTAGCGCAAATTCAAATTGAATATCAAGATGGCAGTTCAGAAATCATTGCGACAGATCAGACTTGGAAAACAAGTTATGGCTCAATATTATATTCTGATATTTTGGATGGCGAGATTCAAGATAAAAATTTAGAATTTAAAAATTGGACAATCAATGGATTTGATGACAAAAATTGGAAAAATGTTACAGTTCGTTCTGTAAATGAAAACATAAGGGCTGATAATGGAGTTCCAGTAAAAGAAATGAAAGAAATAAAGCCAATTTCAATTTTCAAAAGCAAAAATGGAAGTTATATTTATGATTTGGGGCAAAATATGGTTGGAATTGTTGGTTTTATTGCTCGAAGTGGCCAAAAAGGCGATACAATTACGATGCGTTTTTCTGAAATGCTCAAAGATAGTTTGATGTATATGGAGGCTCTAAGAACAGCAGAAGCTACTGACAAATATATCCTTAGAGGTGAATCGCAGGAGAATTTACAAACCTTATTTACCTTTCATGGATTTAGGTATGTTGAAATTATTGGAAGCCGAATTCAGCCAGCTTTAAATGATTTAAAAGGCAAAGTTATACATTCCGACATGGCTGAAACTGGAAGCTTCGAATGTTCAAACCCGCTGATTAATCAAATTTATAAAAATGCAAAATGGGGGCAGAGAGGAAATTTCCTAAGTGTACCTACAGATTGTCCACAAAGAGATGAAAGGCTGGGTTGGATGGGTGATGCTCAGGTGTTTGTGAAAACTGCAGCATTCAATTTTGATGTTGTCGCCTTTTTTAATAAATGGATGGTGGATGTAATAGATGCCCAATCTGATGAAGGTGCATTTTCAGACGTTGCGCCGAGAATTGTAGCTACAGGAGATGGCGCACCTGCGTGGGGGGATGCCGGAATCATTGTCCCTTTGGCAATATATAATGCATATAACAACAAAGACATATTATCGCAACATTATCAGGCTTATGTGAAATGGGTTGAATATGTCAAATCTGCAAATCCCAATTTGATTTGGGCTAACAAAATGGGTGGAAATTATAGCGATTGGTTAAATACCAGTGCAATAACGAAACCCGAACTTTTAGCTACCGCATTTTTTGCCCACAGTACGAGTAACTTGTCAAAAATTGCAACCATTATAGGTAAAAAAGAAGATGCCGAAAAATACTCAAAGTTATTCGAGGAAATAAAACAAGCATTTGTAAAAGAGTTTGTTGATGTGAATGGTAGAATTAAAGATTCGACCCAAACAGCTTTCTTGTTGCCCGTTGCTTTCAATTTGCTTGATGAAAAACAGAGCAAAATTGCAATGGAAATGTTGGTTGAAAATATTAAAAAAAGGGATATGCATCACTCTACTGGATTTGTTGGAATTGGTCATTTGTTACCCACACTCACAAATTATGGTTATACGGATATTGCCTATAAACTTATCTCAAATAATACTTTTCCATCATTGGGTTATATGGTTGAAAATGGCGCAACAACAATTTGGGAACGTTGGGATGGATATGTCAAGGGCAAAGGCTTTCAGGATGCAGGGATGAACTCTTTCAATCATTACTCGCTCGGAAGTCCAGTGGAATGGCTTTATACTTATGTCGGTGGAATACAACTTATTGAGCCAGGTTACAAAAAATTCAAGATTAAACCCTATCCAGGAGGAAATCTTTCTTATGCAAATACTTCGTTTGAATCTATTTATGGTTTGATTGAAAGCAAATGGGTAATTCAAAACGGTGAATTTATCCTTAACATCACTGTTCCTGCCAATACGACTTGTACTGTTATTTTTCCATCAACAAAAGGGGTAAAATCTGAGCTAAAATCCGTTAAAACTGAAAATAATACAACTATTTTCGAAGTAGGATCAGGGAAATATAAAATCTCAGGAAAACTAAATTAGACTTTTTGCAGAACAGAAAAGCGTTCAAGAGTTCTCAACACCTAAGCTTTGCCAAAGTTTTCACTTTGGCAAAGTTTTTTACAAATAGGAATTACTTCTTTCACTTTCCTTGTTTTTGAAATCAAAAACAAAAATACATACTGATCTATCAGACTTTTTTGTCCTTTAACGATTTATCTAAAAACATTTGAAGAAAGTTTTCTAATTAAAACTTATCAATCGTAATCAATTGGCAAATTATAAACATCTATGGAACAATAAAATAGCGTGATTTTATAAAAGGGAGAGAAACCGTAAGTGCAATAAGAAAGAATATTCACTATCAAGGTGTGTGGGCGATGACGGGATCGAACCGCCGACCCTCTGCTTGTAAGGCAGATGCTCTGAACCATCTGAGCTAATCGCCCCTTGAATTTTGCGTTGGCAAAGATAGATATGATTCGATTCCTTCCAAATGTTTTTCGAAAAAAAATCAAAATATTTTTACTTTTTTTTTACTTTAATTTATAATTCATTTAATATCAGTAAATTTATATTTTCATTAAAGGCCGCTAAATATGAACTAATATCATTTCTTGTTTTAATAGGTAGTCTATAAACAGGATTTAATTACCAACTTATTGGAAAATAATCTTTCAAAAATTGTCCACTCCAGTGTTTTCCAGAATTGATACCATCAATAAAGGGATCACAAATGCGAGCAGCACCATCTACAATATCCAAAGGAGGTTGAAAATCATGCATTTGTTGTTTATGTTTTGCCAATTCAGCAGGATCTTCATCGGTAACCCAACCAGTATCTACTGCATTGATAAATATGCCATCTTTGGCCAAATCGCTTGCAGCAGTGTGCGTTAACATATTTAGTGCTGCTTTGGCCATATTGGTATGAGGATGCCTATCGGCTTTTTTGAAGCCATGAAATTTTCCTTCCATCGCCGAAACGTTAACTATGTGTTTTTTACCTGTAAAATCTTTTCGCATCAATGCAATGAGACGATTGCATAACACAAAAGGTGCAATAGAATTTACCAGTTGAACTTCAATCATTTCCAAAGGTTCTATTTCACCTAATTTTAAGCGCCAGCTATTAATTTTTCTCAAGTCAATTTGTTGAAGATCTGCGTCCAATTTTCCCTCTGGAAAAACCTCTTTCGCTTCAATGGAATTATCAAAGCGATAAGGAATTTGCGATAGTTGAGCAGATGCTCTGATGCCAATTCCTGGAACTTGGCCATTCCAAGTCACAGGGAGCGATTTTTGAGACTCGTAACCAGCAGGATTGTAGCTTTCAATTTCATTCAAACATTGTTGATGATGCGAAAGCAACAATTGTACATCAGGGGAATGTTCATGAAAAGGAAGCATCTCATTGGTCATCAAATGTGAATAAAACCCAGCAGGCCTTCTTACAGTTTGCGCAGCATTATTGATGAGAATGTCAAGTCTTTCATATTTCTGTTCCACATACGTAGCGAATAATTCCACGCTGGGTATATGTCTTAAATCCAAACCATAAATATGCAAGCGACCAGACCAATCAGAAAAATCTTTTTCTTTGGCAAATCGTATGGCAGAATCTGCAGGAAAACGAGTTGTTGCTATCACGTGAGCACCAGAGCGCAACATCATCAAAGTAGCATGATAACCTATTTTAAGTCTTGAACCTGTTATAAGCGCAATCTGTCCTGTCATGTCGCAAGTCTGGAAGCGTTTTGCATAATTTAAGTCACCACATTCCTTACACATTGAGTCGTAAAAATGATGTAATTCTGTATAACGTTTTTTACATACGTAGCAATTTTTTTCGGAGGTGAAAAATTGCTTATCCTGAAATGACTCAATTTCGGGCAAAGAAATTTGTGATGGTGCTTCATAAATGCTTGCTTTTCTGGCACTTCGAATGCTGGCTGCGGCACGAGCTTTACGATTGATGGATATTTCCTCTTGCTTTCTTGCCGTTTTTACACTTTTCTTTCTTTTTTTTATTTCTTCCAAATCGGGTCTGGCAATTTTACCCGCTGCAATCATTAGTCTAAGAAATTGTTCCTCAGATAAATAAACGAGTTGATCACCATTTTCGACCCAATGTTCTAAAGCCGAAATGCATTGATTTATTTCGGCATCCGTTATTTTTTCTCTATTTTTCTCCATGAATGAATTTACTTGCAAAAAACGTAAAGATAGAAATGTTTCTGTTCATGAAAATTTATGATGCGTTTTTAGACAATGCCTCAGCGACAATGAAGGTACTCCCACCAAAAAATATAAAATCATCCTCTTGGGCAGAATTTTTAGCAGCCAATACGGCATCCATTACAGATGAATAACTTTCACCTTTTAGCCCATGTTTTTTGGCTTCAGTCTGTAAAAGTTTTGCATCAAGTCCTCTCGGAATATTAGCTTTGCAAAAATAATATTGGGCATTTTTGGGTAAAAGGGGCAGAATTTTATCAATCGCCTTATCTTGAACAACGCCAAATACAAAATGGCATAATTGAAAGGAATATTGCTGGAACATGGTTGTAATATATTGAATTCCAGCCTCATTATGACCTGTATCACAAATCATTAATGGTCTTTTTTGCAATATTTCCCACCTTCCCCGCAAGTGGGTTAAATCCACAACTTTTTTTATCCCATCAATAAGATTTTTATCTGGAATTTGCAATCCTAATGTTTTGAGTTGATATACAACCTCCATGACAGTTTGTATATTTTTTTGCTGGTAATTTCCAAGCAATTGGGTCGCCAGATTTTCATACAATAAATTTCGCTTGAAATAGACATTAAACAATTGAAATTCAATAGAGTGGGATAGGGGTTCTACTTTCCATATTTCATCGGCAACAGAAATAGGTGATTGATTTATTTTCGAATATTGAACAAACACAGGCATCGTTTCCTCATTCGTTTCACCTATAACAACGGATACATTTTTTTTTATAATTCCCGCTTTTTCCTGAGCAATCAAAGGAAGCGTTTCACCCAATAAATCGGTATGATCCCAGCTAATATTAGTTATTACTGAAATCAGGGGAAAAATTATGTTTGTGGAATCTAATCTTCCGCCCAAACCCGTTTCTATGATTGCAAAATCAACTTTTTGTTGCTGAAAATAGTCGAAGGCCATAGCTGTAATCATTTCAAAAAATGAAGGTTGCAAATCTTCAAAAAATGTTTGATGCTTTTCGACAAATTCAATAATTTTATTCTTAGGAATTGGCATCCCATTTATTTTGATTCTTTCGGAAAGATCAATCAAATGGGGCGAAGTGTAAAGACCTGTTTTGTATCCCGCTTCCTGTAAAATTGCCGATAGATAATGTGACACCGAACCTTTACCATTGGTTCCTGCAATATGAATACATTTGATCTTTTGGGCAGGGTTTCCCAAGTGATTGTCCAATGAAATTGAATTGTTCAGATTTGCTTTGTATGCTGCTTTGCCTATCCGATGAAAAACCGGTAATTGATTGTACAAGTAATCAATACATTGCTTATAAGTCATTTATGAATTTTTCAATTTGGTTTGAAGTTGTTCAATAAAATCGGCTGGAGCTCTGCGAGGCTTCCATGTGGTAGAATCGGTAAATGCCAGCGTAGTTTCACCTTTGCAAAGTAACTCCATATTCTGAGAGAATATTTCATAATCAAATTTTATTCTCACCTGAGGTAATTCTCTGATCCAGGCTCTGATTGTGATTAAATCATCGTAACGCGCTGGTTTAATGTATTGTACATTCAAAATCAAAACGGGCAAAAGAATACCGCTTTCTTCCATTCCTCTGTATGTAAGACCAAATTGACGAATAAGTTCGGTTCGGCCAACTTCAAAATATTCAGCATATTTTCCATAATAGACTACACCCATTTTATCGGTATCGCCATATCTAACTCTGATTTGCGTATCATGATGAAACATCTTTCTTTTTTTTTAATTTTGTTCGCATCAAATTTAAAAAAAGATGAACAAATACAAGATTTTAAAAGGAGGAATTCATATTCACTCCAAATTTTCGGATGGTAGCGGAACCATCGAAGAAATTGTTGCCGAAGCGCAAAGAGCCAACTTGGACTTTATTATTATATCGGATCACCACAATCATGAATCCAAAAAATTCGAAGGACGATATGGCAATTTGAATTTAATTGGTGCTTATGAGTGGGACGATAGTAAAAAGAATCATTCACTGATGTTTAATTCAGAGATAATCTATCCGCAAAACTGGTCGATTCAAAAGCTTCTTGACACCGTTAATCAAAAGAAAGAAAGTTTATTTATGGCTCATCCCAGCGATAAATACAAACCATTTTGGGGCAAAGACCCTTATCCTTGGAATTATTGGGAAAATCATCCTGGTATAAATGGAATAGAAATCTGGAATTTCTTCTCGGAATGGAGGGAAAAGGTAAACGAAAAGAATTATTTGGAGACCATCCAAAATCCTTCACAATTTTTGACTGGGCCTCATCAGGAAACCATTGATTTTTGGGATAAGGTAAATCTTGAAAGAGCTTTCCCTGCAATTGGGGGCTTGGATGCCCATGCTTTCAACAGAAAAGTAATGGATCAGGATTTTGTTATTTTACCCTATTACGAGTCGTTTTGTGCTGTTCAAACCCATGTTTTTCTGCCAGAAGAAATTGAAAATAATTTTGAAAGTTACAAAGCGGCTATCTTGAATGCGATTATGAAAGGTAATTCCTTTATTATAAATCAAGCAATTGCAGATATAGGAAATCTTCATTTCAGTTGCACTTCGGATAATGAAAGCTATATGCCCGGCTCAAAAATAGAATTGAAAGAAAATCCTGTCTTAAAAATAGATACAGGTATCAAGGCTTCTGTTGATATTTTTCGTAACGGTTCAAAAATAGAAAGTAGCTTAGATTTTCAGATGAAATTATCAATAAAAGAATCTGGCAATTACCGTTTTCAGATTTTCGTTGAGGGAAAACCCTGGGTATTTTCTAACAATTATTATGTTGTGGAAGATTAGGGATAATCAATAAATAAAAAATTGGTATAATGGATACAAATTTGGTAGTACTTCAAATATTTACAATCCGTGGTCAATTTTAAACTATGCAATAGGTTATAAAAACGGATTTGATACGTTTTGGGCAAATACAAGTTCTGATGAATTAATCAGGGACAAATTTTACTTGTAGAAACCACAAAATACTTAATCAATAATGAAATAGAAAAATTTGAAAAAGGATTAAAAAAAATAATAGGTGATGTAGAGACGTGGCATGCCACGTCTTTACTATATAGTGGTGAGGGACACTAAGATATAATGTTGATTCCACATGCTAAAGCAAAAAAGGGAGTTGTTATTGAAATTAAACAAATAGCGAGAAATGAGAATGAAACAGATGAGAAATTTCATAAAAGAATAGATAACAAAATAAAAGAGGCTGTTAATCAAATAAAAACAAATAAATATTATAAAGAATTACTTGACAATAAAGTAAGTGATATTATATAATTGCCAATTGTATTTGCAGGAAAAGAACCCTATGTTTCACTAATAAACAAAAGTAAATAATGATAGATGAAAGCCCTAAAATATTCAAATCAATTATTCCTTGTAATTGAATGATTTAGGTAAATAAAGAAAAAATAATTTCAAAATATTTACTTTTTTTTCACAATTAATTTGCGTAATTGAAAAATGGATATACTTTTGCACCCGCTTTGAAACAAAAAGCGACTCCGTAGCTCAGTTGGTAGAGCATTGCCCTTTTAAGGCAGGGGTCCTGGGTCCGAGTCCCAGCGGGGTCACAAATTTTCATAATTATTTTTGCAAAAAACCCTTCGAAGAATACTTTTCGAAGGGTTTTTTGTTTTTAATCCTTTCTTTCATAAGCGCCCAAGTCAGGGAATCCATCGATGGAGCGATCATACGCATTCAAGTCGTATTTCAAATAAGGAGGATACAATTGAATTATTTCGGGCTTTCCTCTGTCTTTGGCTATGCTTAGGGTATCTAATTCATAATTGTAGGCTGTATCCGATTTAAATGTAAACTCATCGGGGTTTACAACATTATTATTAAAATTTGTGGGGTTTGAATAATCATATTTCCTATCAATTTTCATGAGACAATTATCAAAGTAAAAGTTTAAGTCAGTTCCTTCTACGCCCGATATGCCTATTTCTCCTTCTGTCTGATTACCATAAATAATACAATTGGAAAAGCTCGCTTTTTGTAAATTATTTGGATATACATTTTCTTCTGCATCCATGATGTAATTGCTTAAAATTAAACCGGGCGTAGTTCTGGGTTGACATGCGCCACAATTCCAAAAATTTGCAATCGTGCAATGATAAAATTCATAAAAACCACCATAAGAAATATATACGGATGCAAAACCGCAATCGGCAAAAATAGAATTGATCGCCAGAATTTTTGAACCGGTAGAAGACATACCCGTCAATGCATGATGTTCAAATTTGCAATTGATCAACTGAAGCATCCAATCGTTGTTGTTTTCATCAGGTAAGTCACATTGAATACCCACATTGGCATTTTTTACAAAGGTGTATTCCAACTTGTGTGCTTTACTCTCTGACACTAGCCAAATGCCATACCACTGTCCGGGCACATCATCATACATTTTTTCCAAACGGCTTCCAGTTAGTATTATAGGTTTTTCTTTTGTACCATTGCAAATCAGGCTGCCTTCCACTTTCAATAATGAGGATCGATAAAAATGTAATACTGCTCCTGCTTCAATGGTAAGTGTTTGGTCTTTGGCTACTTTGATGGTGTCTATGCATAACCAGGGTTTGTCAGCAGTGATTTTATTAATAGAAAGATAACCATTTTTGAGAATGTGAACATCCTGTCCATAAGCAAGAACGTCCACATCCTGCTTATTTCCGTTGGTTTCGAAAACAATGGAATCCTGAATCAACAAAGGATTGCTTTGATTATTGGGATCCAAGGTTACTTCGACAAAAATATAAAGACTGTCTTTGCCTTCAATTTTTAAATTTTCTTTAGCATTAGCAGGCATTCCGCTGATGTTTAAACGATAATTTTTTGTATCAGCACCCAGATAGATTTTTGAAATAACAACCGCCTCCTTATCGCGATTATAAACTTTGAGAATCTTTGTAACAGATCCCAATTGCGTAAATACAGTATCGAATTTTATCGTATCATTTGAAAATTCAAGTTTAAAATCGGGACTGCTATTAATTTCATCTTGCTGGCAAGCCCAGAAAAATGAGATGACACAGATAAGAAAAATTATTTTTTTCATTTTTTAGCTATTTGACAATTTGTGATTATACTCATTCGATGAGGCAAAAATTCTGATTGCCATATCTGGAATTCTCGATAAATCTCTATTTACAAGGGATGCAATTGAAAAATATGCGTTAGAACCCGTATTTGCAAAAGTATATAATTTTTCCAATTCTCGATTTTACCAAAATCAAATGGTAGGAAAAAATCTGTTTTTAGTAGGGGCGGAAAGTATGAAACATTTAGTTAAATAAAAATTTGGTAGAAATAATAATTGCACTTATTTTTGCACTCACAAAACAAGAAAGACTCCGTAGCTCAGTTGGTAGAGCATTGCCCTTTTAAGGCAGGGGTCCTGGGTCCGAGTCCCAGCGGGGTCACAAAATCCCTGAAAGAATAAAATACTCACAAACTGAGTTATTGAATTCTTTCGGGGATTTTTTTTGCTTTTTCTTTATTATATTATCCTATTATTCAAAGCCTTACTTGTATTTATTGATAAAAGAAGCACCGATTTTCCAAATATTACCATAAATCTTTTCTTCATTAATTAAGCGCAGAATCTCCTGAGCCTCAATAGGCCATTGACGTACAGTTTGATCAGATGAAACAGAAAGAATATATTTGCCATCGGCAGTAAAAACAGCATCAAAAACATCATCCTTATGATTTTTGTATTTGAAAATTTCTATGCCATGTAGATTCCACAATCTTGCACTTCGGTCTCTAGAAGCCGTTATTACATTTTTGCTATCTGGCGAAAATTCAACCGAATTAACAATATCTTCATGTCCTGAAAGTTGGCACATAAAATCACCATCAAGCTTCCAAATTATTGCAGTATTGTCGCGGCTGCAGGAGGCAAAATATTTGCCATTCGGAGAAATAGCAACATCCATTACAATATCTTTGTGGATCTTGAGCGTCTTCTTTAATTCACCTTCAAAATTCCATATTTTTACAGTATTATCTGCGCCTGCTGTGATGATTGTTTTCCCATCTGGGCTGATAGCCGTTGAATACACCAGATCCTGACCTGATTTGATAATTGTCTTTTTCACTCCGTCTATTGTCCAGATGTATGCATTTCCGTCTTGGCAGGCTGTTAAAATGAATTTACCATTGGGAGTATAAATTGCCTTGAAAACCTGACTCTTATGTTTAAGGATTAGAATATTTTTTCCGTCCATTTTATAAACCCTGGCTGTACTATCAGATCCACTGGTAAGTACATATTTGTAGTCAGGAGAAAAAACAGCAGAAAAAACCTGATCTTTATGGCCACTAAATGTTTGAATATTTCTTCCGTCTAATCCCCATAAAACAGCCATATCCTGAGTGGCAGATAAAATTTTATCGCCTTCCTCAGAATAGCTTGCTGAATAAACGGTTTGATCAAACCTGCGTAGTTCCCCTTCCTGAAGTCCGAGAAATGCCCATGACCTTATTGTTTTATCATCGGAGATTGAATAAATAATCTTTTGGTCAGATGAAAACTTCACCTCAGAAACACCCAAGTTATGACCTTTCAGAATTTTAATTGTTTTCAAATCTAAGGACGAAAGAATATAGATATTTTTGTCGTTACCAGCAGCCAAAATCATTTTTCCATCGGGTGAAAAATTTATGTCATTGATTATACAGTTTGTTGTTTTAGAGCTAATTAATTGATTTGCTTCCATATCAAAAATACGAATGGAACTATCTCCTACGGTCAATATTATATTTTCGCCATTTGGGGTAAATTTTGCATCAAGGACAGGGGCATCCAATTCCATAATTTTCTCCGGCGTACCATTCTCATTCCATAATATTGCTTTGTAGTCTCTGCCACAAGTCAAGGCTTTATTTTTATTCGAATTGAAAACAGCTTTTGTAACAATATTTGTATGTTCTTTAAAATTAGAAATTTCAGTACCATCATAGTTCCAGAGTTTTGCTGTTCCATCAGAGCTTGCTGTTATAATATATTTTCCATCGGAAGAAAAATTTGCCATGTTCACCTGCTTTTTATGCCCAGCCAAGATGGATAATATTTTACCACTATAATTCCATAGGCAGGCCAAACTGTCATCAGAGGCCGTAACGATAAATTTTCCGTCAGGTGAAAATCGGGCAGAGTTCACTTTTCCTTTATGTTTTTTCAAAGAAAGAATTTCTTTACCCAATGAATTATGAATAGATACATTGTTTCCATTACAAACAAGAATAGCCGTCCCTTTTGGAGCTACATCAATGGTTGTTGATCCCAATTCAAATGAATCTAAAATTGAATAAAACGAACCCATAAAAAATGCGTTTCTTAGAGCTATTTGTGCCATTTCGCTCTCCGGATCTTTTCGGAGAGCCTGTTCTGCTAAATCAAAACCTAAAGTAGGATTTTGACTTGATTCAATCAATGCATTGGCAGAAACATAATTGGCCAAGGCTCTTTTTTCATTTTTTCGGGCTACGGCATTTTGTTGGAAAGCATAAATTGCAAATGAAATGGAAAATATTGCAGCGACGAGAACGATGATAGTAATTTTTCTGAAATTGCGAATTTTCTTCATTTGCTCCTCTCTGAAAATGCGTGCATCTTCTTCCAATTGTTGCTTTTCGGCAAGGCGCTTTTTTTCTTCAATTTTCTGAATTTCTTTTAATTCTTCTTCACGTTTTCGCTTGCGTTCTTCTTCAATTCTTTTATCACGACTTTCTTTTACGATAGGAACTAAAACGTCATGAATCAGCTCCAAATGCTCACTTCCATTCCAAATTTCTGTTCTAATTATTCTTCGATCGATTAATTTGTTGATGTCAGCTTCCGTTATACTGGATTTTTGCACCAAAAGATCATTCTTGTGCTGCAATTTGCGGTATCCATCATGAGTGAGTAAACCATTTTCGAAAATAGATTTGGCCTCATGATTCAAATCATAGGTATTTTGAATGTAAAAATTCTTTATAATTCTTTCAATATCAACCCGATTGAGCAAATCTGCAGTAATTTTATTCAGATACTCAAGAACTCGCATTCCATTGATCTGATAGCATACCAGACTTAAAATAAAAGGTTCTATTTGATAGGTATCCCAAATTTCATGCAAATCCTTTTGTTTGGCATAATCTGGGATGCTTCTGGCATAAATTAAGTCCACGATTTTTGCAGCCTCAGGTTCATCTATGATCTTTTCGCCAGGTTTCAGAACAGCTTCAATGGCATTGTTCCTGTTCATCTGTTGAATTCTGAAACGCCCATTCCTGAGTGAAGGAATGGTATAATTCAGGTTTTCCAACTGTGGAAGATAATCTTCGCGCAAACTGAGGATGACTTTCACTTTCATATCCTCAAATGGAAAGGGAATTTCTTCTTTGTATTTTTCCTGTACTTTTACAGGTATTTGGTTTTCAATTAAATCAGCCAATTCTGTAATTAATTCTCGAACCTGATGATCAAAGGATTTTCCTAATGAAAAAATTTCTTCAAACTGATCAAATATCAATATAGGTGTAACAAATCCATTTAAGATTTTCAACCTGTGGAAGAACTCCCAAAAGGAAAGATCCTCAAAATTGATAGCAGTTGAATCAATTTTTTTTATGACTTGTTCTACAATTTGCCGAACTTGTTTTGCTGGTGAAATAGAATTATTAATGAAATTAATCCGAATACTTACAGGTAGAAAATATTCTTTCCGCAAAACGGGAACAAGTCCTGCCTGTAGTAGCGAAGTTTTTCCTATTCCAGATTTGCCAAACAAAACCAAAACATTGTTCTTTCGAATCAAACGTTTCAGTTCTTGAATTTCTTCACTTCGCCCATAAAAATACTCTGTATATTCTTCGCTAAAAGCCTCTAAACCTAAATATGGCTGGTCTTTGCTTACTGCTTGCTTTGATCTCATTCGAATAATCAATGTTTTAGAGAATAATCAATCAAAAGTAAAAAAAAAGATTATGGAAAACAAATAAATATAGGTCTTTACCAATAAAATGAGATTCGAATACAATTGTTATGAATGATTTCGTTAAATCAAGGTTTGTAAATCAAAAAATTGAAAGGTTTTTAAAAGGTAAACTCTATATAGAATATAAATTAAAATTATTATAATCAGTACAATATAAATGAATGATAATAATCTTAAAAAATATTTAATTCTTAGCTTTCTGTTTTCGGAAAGTCGGGTTGCTATTTATTAAAAATATTTTACTTTTGCAGTCATAGAAATTTGAAAATGCCTCTTTAGCTCAGTTGGTAGAGCAGCTCACTCGTAATGAGCAGGTCGGGGGTTCAAGTCCCCTGAGAGGCTCTGATTTTACCGCTAAATTAAAACAAATCCCCTTCTTGTTTTCGTCAAAACTTTCATTTAGAGTACAAGTCCAAATATACTGGCAGATGGTCGCTGTATCCACCCAAATATTTCATACCTTCGTAGGTTCTGAATGGTTTGTAACCCAGATTTGTTTTATCGGGCATTAAAAGAAATTCTTCTTTATAAATGTGTGCATCATCCAAGCTCGTTCGGAGGCTGGTTTTGGTGTTAAGTAAATTCCCTGAAACAATAATTTGGTCTAAAATTCCCCACTCTGTCATGTGCTTATGGGTTCCTAAACCGGTTTTTTCATGCAAATAGTATGATAAATTGTAGAGCTTGGAATTTTCAATTGTATCATAATGAATTTTTGCTTCCAATGTTTTAATCAGGCTATAATTGTCAGGATAATCATTAAAATCACCAATTAAAATAATATTGGCGCTGGAATTTAGCTTAAAAATCTGATCGACTTTTTCTTTCACAACTTCGGCTACCCTTACCCGAAATTGTTCCGATTCCATTTGCCCGCCTCTTCTGGATGGCCAATGGTTTACAAAAATATTAATAGTGTCGCCATTTAGGGTTTTACCCATAAAGTATAAAATATCTCTGGTCGTTTTTGCTGAATCATTTAAGAAAGAAACGTTTATGGCCTCATAGGTAATAGGAATGATTTTATCTTTTCTATACATCAAGGCAACATCAATTCCTCTTGGATCGGGAGATTCTTTGTGAACCACCTGATAATTAAACCTCTTTAGATTTGTTTTTTGCACCAACATATCCAAGACGGATCTGCATTCAACTTCACAAAAGCCTACGATTTCAGGGGCATCCCAACCACCTACAGCGGTAACAATTTTACAAGTATTGCCGAGCTTTTTCCATAACTTCCATCCGTTCCATCGATAGCCACCTTGAGGCAAAAAATCTTCATCCATGGTTTTGGGATTATCAATGGTATCAAAAAGATTTTCAACATTGTAAAACATAATTCTTAAATCGCCTCTTTGGGATGCTTTTAAGTTTTTTTGTTGTGCTTGTGAATAAATGAAATCATTGCAAATGAATGCAAAAATGAATAGTAGAATGCTTATTTTCATGATATAAAATATTTTTGTCAGGGAAACTGGAATTGAATATTATACAAAAATACAAAATACAGTTTGGATGTTGATTTCTCTAATATTACCAGATTATTAAATGAATCACTGCTGACCGAGTAAAAAAAAATTAAATTAAGAAATAGCTTGTGTTTAATAGATATCGCCACTGGGTGACTTTAATTGAGGTAGGTTTTAATTTCTACAAAGGTTTCGAATCTACGCTTCTTTTTCAAAACACAACTTCGTTGCGAAATATTAAAACTAAGTGAAAAAATTTAAATAATATAGACCAAATGGTTTTACAAACACCTAATTAGTGTCTGCAAAAAATTATGTAATTAACATTATTTAAGCACTTTATATACTATAAAAGACTTCGAATTTTCTGAAAAAAAAGTTAGAAAAAATTTTGTGTATATATTATAAATTATTAAT
>Ga0316608_1000536_pt1 | contig 17602 bp, 3 predicted proteins | sample MIS2016152B_MG_FD_207673 | JGI IMG/M metagenome (GOLD analysis project Ga0316608, IMG submission 207673) | Microbial mat bacterial communities from Middle Island sinkhole, Lake Huron, Michigan, United States - MIS.2016.152B | ecosystem: Environmental > Aquatic > Freshwater > Lake > Sediment...
CCGATATCTGAAGTTTTCGTAATTTGTAATTTCCTATATTTAACATATTTAATATTTTTAAATTAATTTTTAATTTGAAAAAAGCTTAAAAAGCCATTTTAAATATTGTTAAAAAATATTTTGTAAATGATACCGCAAGTTTTTCGGAAGAAAACCTTGTGGATTATTAAATTATTGTTAATTAGCCATGTTATTGTTTTGAAAGAACAAAACATACCACAAAAGTAAATATTTATTACAATTTTTCGATGTTTCTGAAAATATATCGAACTCTTGTTTTAATACAACCCCAAAATATTAAATTATTTGGTTTACTGATTATTGGCACAGTATATAAAATATTATTCAATAAGTCAAAAAAAAATACGTATTTTATTACAGTAATAAGAAAAAAATTTATACTTTTGCGGTCGCCAAAAAAGTAGCGTTGTATCTCTTTTATTACAAAAAAGGATACAATTTATTAAGATATATAAACATACAAACTTCAAAATATATGGCTTTTCGTAAAGATACCAAGACAAAAAACAAATTTACTAAAATTTCAATTGGATTAGCTTCACCCGAAGAAATTCTAGAAAGATCATTCGGCGAAGTTTTAAAACCCGAAACAATTAATTACAGAACCTACAAACCTGAAAGAGACGGTTTATTCTGTGAACGAATTTTTGGACCAGTTAAAGACTATGAATGCCATTGTGGTAAATACAAACGAATTAGATACAAAGGTATTGTTTGCGATAGATGCGGTGTTGAAGTTACAGAAAAAAAGGTACGTAGAGAACGAACCGGACACATACAGTTAGTTGTTCCTGTGGCACATATCTGGTATTTCAGAACTTTGCCAAATAAAATAGGATATTTGTTGGGACTGCCAACTAAAAAACTAGACTCAATAATATATTACGAGAGATACGTAGTAATTCAACCCGGTATTAAAGCCAGTGAAGGCATTAAATCACTTGATTTTTTGACAGAAGAAGAATATTTAGACATTCTAGAAAGCCTTCCAAAAGACAATCAATTACTTGAAGATACAGACCCTAACAAGTTTATGGCTAAAATGGGTGCTGATGCTTTAAACGAATTACTGTCTCGTATTGATTTAGACGAACTTGCTTATGATTTAAGAGACAAAGCAAATAAAGAAACTTCGCAACAGAGAAAAAATGAAGCTTTAAAAAGATTACAAGTTGTATCTGCTTTCAGAGCCTCAAAAGGAATTAACAAACCTGAGTGGATGATTTTAAAGGTTATACCTGTTATTCCACCTGAATTAAGACCACTTGTTCCACTTGACGGAGGTAGATTTGCAACATCAGATTTAAATGATTTATATCGTAGAGTTATTATCAGAAATAACCGTCTAAAAAGATTAATAGAGATAAAAGCACCAGAAGTAATTCTTAGGAATGAAAAAAGAATGTTACAGGAATCGGTTGATTCTTTGTTAGATAATTCAAGAAAATCAAGTGCAGTAAAAACTGAAGCAAATAGACCATTAAAATCATTAAGCGACAGCTTAAAAGGTAAACAAGGTCGTTTCCGTCAGAATTTATTAGGTAAACGTGTTGACTACTCGGCTCGTTCGGTAATTGTCGTAGGACCTGAATTGCAACTTCACGAATGTGGTTTACCAAAAGATATTGCTGCAGAATTATACAAACCTTTTATTATCAGAAAACTTATTGAAAGAGGAATTGTTAAAACCGTAAAATCTGCAAAAAAGATTGTTGATAGAAAAGACCCTGTAGTTTGGGATATTCTTGAAAACGTGCTTAAAGGACATCCTATTATGCTAAACCGTGCTCCAACTTTGCACAGACTAGGTATTCAATCGTTTCAACCTAAATTAATTGAAGGTAAAGCTATTCAACTTCATCCATTAGTTTGTACAGCATTCAACGCCGACTTTGATGGTGACCAGATGGCAATACATTTACCTCTTGGAAATGCTGCAGTACTTGAAGCTCAGTTATTAATGCTTGCATCTCATAATATTCTTAACCCTGCAAATGGTGCTCCAATTACAGTTCCATCACAGGACATGGTTTTGGGACTTTATTATATTACAAAAGAAAGACTTAGTACTCCTGAGCGTAAGGTTAAAGGTGAAGGTTTAATATTTTATTCACCAGAAGAAGCAATTATTGCTTACAACGAAAAATCTGCCGATTTACACGCAAGAGTTAAAGTTAAAACTTATGATGTAGTAGAAGGACAAGACGTTATTAAACTTATCGAAACTACAATCGGAAGAATTATATTCAATCAGGTTGTTCCTAAAGGAGTAGGTTATATTAATGAAGTTTTAACAAAAAAAGCTTTACGTGATATTATTGGTAAGATTTTAAAAACAAGAGGAATTGCAGAAACTTCTAATTTCCTTGATAATATCAAAAACTTAGGTTTCTCAATGGCGTTCAAAGGTGGATTATCATTTAATCTTGATGATGTTATTGTTCCTCCTGCAAAAGAAGTTTTAATACAAGAAGGTTATCAGCAAGTTGAAGAAGTACTTGATACTTACAACATGGGGTTAATCACTTATAACGAACGTTATAACCAAATAATTGACATCTGGACACATATAAATGCAAAATTAACTCAGGTTTTATTAAAACAATTGAGTACAGATAATCAAGGATTCAATTCAGTTTATATGATGTTGGACTCAGGAGCTAGAGGTTCTAAAGAACAAATCCGTCAGCTTTCAGGAATGAGAGGTTTGATGGCAAAGCCTCAAAAATCAGGAGCATCTACATCAGAAATTATCGAAAACCCAATTTTATCTAACTTTAAAGAAGGTTTATCGGTACTTGAGTATTTTATATCTACACACGGTGCTCGTAAAGGGTTAGCCGATACAGCTTTAAAAACTGCTGATGCAGGATATTTAACTAGACGTCTGGTTGACGTAGCTCAAGATGTAATTATTACACACGAAGACTGTGGTACTTTAAGAGGCTTGATTGCTACAGCTTTAAAGAAGAAAGAAGAAATTGTTGAAACATTATACGAAAGAATTTTAGGACGAACTTCTGTTCACGATATTTACCATCCGCAAACCGGAAAACTAATTGTAAAATCGGGTGAACAAATTACTGAAGATATTGCTGAAATAATTAATATTTCCCCTATTGAACAAGTTGAAATTCGTTCGGTATTAACCTGCGAATCTAAAAAAGGAGTTTGTGCAAAATGCTATGGCAGAAATTTATCAACCGGAAGAATGGTTCAGAAAGGTGAAGCCGTAGGTGTAATTGCAGCTCAATCAATTGGAGAGCCGGGAACACAGTTAACACTTAGAACTTTCCACGTTGGGGGGGTTGCCGGTGGTATTGCTGCTGAATCAAGCATCTTCTCAAGATACGATGGAAAACTTGAAATTGAAGAACTTAGAGTTGTTAAATTTGAAAATAACGAAGGTAAAGACCACAACATAGTTGTTAGCCGTCTTGCCGAACTTAAAGTACTCGACAACAATACAGGTATTGTATTAACTTCAAATTCTTTGCCTTATGGTTCGAGACTTTATTTCAAAACCGGTGACAAAGTTAAAAAAGGTGATTTAATTTGCGACTGGGATCCATTTAATAATGTTATAGTTGCAGAAACAACCGGTAAAATAGAATTTAAAAACTTAATAGAAGGTATTACTTTTAAAGAAGAAAAAGACGAACAAACCAACTTTGTTGAAAAAGTTATAATTGAAGCTAAAGATAAAACCAAAAATCCTGAAGTTTACATTATTAACGATAACGGTGATATTTTATCTTCTTACAATTTACCGGTAGGTTCGCACATTATAAAACTCGAAGGCGACTTAATTAGTTCTGGAGAATCAATTGTAAAAATACCAAGAAAAGTCGGAAAATCTGGCGATATAACTGGAGGTTTACCAAGAGTAACCGAGTTATTTGAAGCCAGAAATCCATCTAACCCAGCCGTTGTTGCCGAAATTGATGGTATGATTTCTTTTGGAAGAATAAAAAGAGGTAATAAAGAAATTATTGTAAAATCAAGAACCGGCGAAGAAAAGAAATATTTAGTTTCGTTATCAAAACAGATTTTGGTTCAGGAAAATGACTTTATTAAAGCCGGAACTCCTCTTTCTGACGGTGCAATTACACCATCTGACATTTTGGCAATTAAAGGTCCAACTCAGGTACAGGAATACATTGTTAACGAAGTACAGGAAGTATATAGACTTCAGGGTGTTAAAATTAACGACAAACATTATGAAGTTATTGTAAGACAAATGATGAGAAAAGTAGAAATACTTGACCAAGGTGATACTGATTTTCTTGAAAAACAAATTGTTGATAAACTAGACTTTAACGAGGAAAATGCAAGAATTTTCGGACAAAAAGTTGTTATCGACAAAGGTGATTCTCAAGTATTAAAAAATGGACAAATAATTACAGCAAGAAAATTAAGAGACGAAAATTCGTTACTTAAACGTAAAGACCTTAAACTTGTTGATGCAAGAGATGCTGTTTCTGCAACATCAAATCAAATACTTCAGGGAATAACAAGAGCAGCACTGCAAACACAAAGTTTTATTTCTGCTGCATCATTCCAGGAAACTACTAAAGTATTGAATGAAGCTGCAATAGCCGGTAAAATTGATTACTTGGAAGGACTAAAAGAAAACGTTATTGTAGGACACTTAATTCCTGCCGGTACAGGTATCAGAGATTATGACAATATGATAGTTGGTTCTATGGAAGAATATGACACAATGGTAAAAGGTAAATCAAAATAGTATTTTTTTTTACTAAGGTATAGATTTTGTGCCTATCAAAAATATATTTGATAGGCATTTTTTTTAACAAACTAATAAATTTTAAAATGGACAAAAACAAAGCTCAACTACAAGTTGAATTAAAAGAGGATATCGGTGAAGGTATTTATTCAAATCTTGCAATAATATCACATTCAAATACCGAATTTGTACTTGATTTCATTAGAGTTATGCCGGGTTTACCAAAGGCTAACGTAAAATCGCGAATTATACTTACAGCAGAACACGCAAAACGATTACAAATTGCTTTAGCCGAAAATATTGCAAAATATGAAGCTGCCAATGGTAAAATTAAGACAATAGAAAGTAATGGAAGTCCAATAATTCCAATGAACTTTGGCGGACCAACAGCACTTGCTTAGTAACAATACAATCAAGATATTGTAAAATATTTTTTTTTCAAGTACAACGCTTAAAAAATAAATTTAAATGAGATAAGGATTTTACAGATTTATTCGATTGAATCGGTATTTATCTGTAAAATCCATGTCATTTTATTAATTCTGATAAAAAATTCCACCCAAATGTCCACAACCAGTCCAAGCATAATCAGCTAACCTTTTTAAATCTGCTTATTGTAATCCAGCCACAAACTCTTTCAAGTCTTTGACTTGGAAGCAAAATACAATAAGCCTTTTGCCTTAAATATTTTGAAGGTCAGTTGTTTTTATTCGTCTTCTTTTTTTTTTCAAAGATTTACATACTCAAACTATTTTGAGATTTCAAACAAGTGCTTTAACCTTTAGCACGAATTTTGGTCAATCATAAACAACAATTCGTCAAAATTTATCAGATTATTGAAACTTCTTAATTAAATTTGCGTAGAATTGCGTAAAAATACTTAAATTAATTAGTAATTTTGCAGGTTGAGAAAAATAAAGTAACTATATTTAAATTATTTTTGTTTATTATTGATACGTAGAAACAGTTTATTTACAAAAAATTATATTAAATTATTAAACAAGTATATAATTTAAACAACAAATACAAAATAACTCTTTATTAATATGATAATAAGATATTTATATAATCAAACTAATACTGAAAAGATAGTAAAAACATTAAATTATTTTATGTTGAATAGTACAGGAATAAATAATTTTGCTTCCGGAAAGAATTTTAACAACTCGGGGGTGAATCATAACGGGTTCGGGAAGAATTCTAAGGCTTCGGGAAAGGATTCTAACGGGTCGGGGATGGATTCTAACAGGTCGGGGATGGATTCTAAGCACTGCGGAAAGGTTTCTAAGCAGTTAAAAACTATTCCGGAAGACTTAAAAAGAATTCCATCAATAAAAAAGGCAGTTTCGTGGAAGTTTTTTAAGGTTTCGTCAAAAAATAAATCTTTAGACGCAACTTTTTAAAACATTAAATAGTCTGATATATTGAATATTTATATGTTTTAATTATTTTTTTAGTCATTTAAATGCGAAACAAAACAAAACAAATATCGTATTAATAGTAAACAAACATATAAAACACTATATTTCTAAAACTTGAAATTATTTGAATATATAAATTTAAATACGTAACCAAATAAAATCCCTAATATATTATGAAAACAACAAAACTAACAACCGAAAAAGAATTTTTTGATAATAAATTTAAAAATATGAAAAAAGTTTTACTTTCTATTTCCCTGGTCTTTATACTTTCAATGATAGCAGGACAGAGTTGGGGGCAGACTAGCGGAGATTATCGTTCACGTGGTACGGGTGATTGGGGAACAGCAAGTACTTGGGATTATTATAATGGAACTAGTTGGGATCAACCATCTACAACATATCCTGGTCAGAGTACTGGAACAGGGTTAGTTACAATAGGAAATGGACATAATATCAATTTAAATGTGAGCCCTGTAAATCCGTTGGGTTCTTTAGCAATTAGTAATGGAAATGCTAATTCATCTATAATATTTTCAGGTACAAATACACTAACAATAACAGGTGGTACTACTATAACCACAAGTAATAATAATGGGATTTCAAAGTATATTCGGGTAAATGCAGGGACTTTTAATTCAGCTTCTCTAACTTTAACAGCTTCAGGAGGCAATACTAGAGACTGCTATATTGCAATTTCTACTGGAAGCGTAAACATTACAGGAAATGTAACAATGAATCAAACAAATTTAAGATCATATATCCTTTTTACAGATAATGGTTTTTTAAATTTAGGAGGTACAATAAGTGGAGGTGGAATTACAAGTAATCCTGGCGGCGGTTCAAATCCAACTTCTGGAACAGTAAACTACAACAGTTCTGGTGCACAAACAATTGGAAATTACACATATTACAATTTATCCGTTTCTAACGGAGGAACAAAATCTCTTGCAGCTAATACAGTTGTTCGTAATAATTTAAACATAGGTAGTAGTGCAACTTTTGATGTAACAACAAATAATCGAAGTTTAACAGTTGGTGGGGATTTTACAAACAATGGAACTTTTACACAACGTTCCGGTTTAGTTACTTTTAATGGTACTGCTGCACAAGCTATTGATGGAACAACAGCAACTGCTTTCAATAGTGTTACCATTAGTAATACAAGTGCTGCAGTTACAGCAAATACAAATTTTTCAATAGCTAATACATTTACTGTAAATGCTAATGCAACTTTATCACCCGGTTCATCAGTAATCGTAAGCGGTTCGGGTACTTTAACAGGAAATGGAACGGTTCAGGTTTCAAGAACAGGTTCAGCAACCGATGATTTTGCAGAGCAATACACTATATCAAACAAAACTTTAACCAATTTAACTGTTGATTATTCTGTTGCTTCAGGTGGGCAGAAGGTTTCTGCAACAACCTATGGAAAATTAAAACTGAGCAATACAAGTGGTACAAATACAGCAGCCGGAGCCATAACAGTTTCAGGTGTTTTTACTTCAACATCAGGTGGAACTTTAAACACAGCTTACGATATAACTTTTAGCGGAACTACTGCTTGTGGAGGTAGTATAAATGCGACAGCAGGAACAGTTACTTATGGTGTCAATGCAGCTAATATTTTAGCAGGAACTTACAGCGGTTTAATAATTAATAGAGCAAATGTTTCCCTTTGCGGAGATATTACCGTTAGTGGAAATGCTGCCTGTGGTTCGGGTACAATTAATGCAATATCAGGAACAATAACTTATAGTGGAGCAAATCAGAATATTATAGCAGGTACATATTATAATTTGACTATTAATCAAAGCAGTGGTACTGCTGTTTTATGTGGAAATGTTACCGTTTCAAATACATTAACTTTGACAGCGGGTGCATTATCAATCGGATCAAGAACTCTTACATTAAATGGAACAATAGCAGTTACATCAGGAACACTAACCGGCGGAGCTACTTCTAATTTGTCAATTGGTGGTAATAACACCGCTGCAATGACTTTACCAAATATAAGTGGAGGCTTATTAGGTTTTACATTAAATAAAACAGGTACTAACAATAATGTTACTTTAGGTGGAGCTTTAACAATAGGTGGAGCTGCTACTTTTACTGACGGTGTGCTCAATACTGATTACGATGTTAATTTTAACGGCACAGCAACATGCAGCAGCGGTTCTATCAATGCAACTGCAGGTACGGTAACTTACATTGGTACTAATCAAAATATTATTGGCGGTACTTATTATAACCTGACTATAAGTGGTAGTGGTAGCCCAAATACATTTACATTATGTAACAATGTTACTGTAACTAATCAATTAACTATAACTTTAGGAACAGTTATACTTGATAATTATAATTTAAGTCTGGGAGCAACTGCTACTGTTGTTGGTACACCCGACGTTACAAAAATGGTAGTTACAAACGGAACAGGGCAATTTATTAAAACTTTTGCCGCAAGTGCAAGCCCTGTATCATTTACATTTCCTGTTGGAGATAATACAGGTATAACACAATTTTCACCTGTAACTTTAACATTTGCTTCAAATTCGGGAGGTAATATTGGGGTTAATGTTGTAGATGCAATACATGGCTCAATTAACAACCCAACAGCAGCAACAGATTATTTAACACGCTACTGGAAATTCAGTTCTACAATAGCTACTTACAATTACACCGGTACATTTACATATTCGCCCGCAGTAAGTGAAGATATTGTAGGAACTGAAAGTAATATGATACTAAGTATATGGAATGCTACAAACTGGACAGGCATTGCCGGAAGCTCTGCCGCTTCAAATGTTTTAACTCTTTCAACAGGTTTAACCGAAGCAACAGGACCTTTAAACGGAAATGATTTTACAGGACGATATACAGTTTTACCTGCTATTGCCATATCTTCATTTAATCCTGCAGTTAATGCAGCTAATATTTTTGCAAGTACTGTAAAACAACCAATATACAACTTTGCAACTGCTGTTACACTTAATAATGCACAACTTAATTCTTTAGCTTTTACAACCACAGGTACATATATTGCTACTGATATCGACAAGTTTCAACTATGGTATAATAGTGTAAACAACCTTGCTACAGCATCTCAAATTGGCTTGGATATTACAACCAATTTACAAACGGGCTTGCATACTTTCAGTGGTTTATCACAATCAACAAATACAGGAACTTCCGGATACTTCTGGATTACAGTAAATCCTGCAGCTACAGCAATAAACAATAATAACATTGCAGTTAATGCAATTGCAACAACTGATTTAGTTTACTTATCTGGTAACGTAACAGGTACAACTAGTAACGGAGGCGTACAAACAATTTTACAACCGCTAATAACTATTGCAGACAACAATCCTCAGGTCATAGCAAGTACAGTTAATGTTGGAGTTTCTAATGTAGTATTAAATCAAATTCAGTTTATTTCTTCTGATATTAATGTTACCCTTTCGGGAATGACTTGCACCACAGCAGGAACTTATGTAGTTTCAGATTTTACAGCTTTAAAAATGTGGATTTCACCGGATGCAACATTCAACGCCGGTACTGCATTGCAATTAAGCTCTATTGTAGCCACAGCATCAGGCAATCTGCAAACATTTACAATTACACCTCAAACAATAAATGCAGGTACAACTTATTACATTTATATTACTACCAATATAGCCCTGACAGCAACCAGTGGTAATAATATATCTATAAATGCAATTGCAACTACCAATTTAACTTTTAATACCGGTATTAAAACAAGTACCGCAACTGCAGGTGGTTTACAAACCATTGCACCACCGATTATTGTTTTAAGTTCGCCAAATCCAGCAGTACCAACAGCATTTATTGATGCAGCTAGTATAAAACAACAGGTTTATAGTTTTACATTAGATGTTTCGTCAGGAAATACAACCCTAAGTTCAATAAACTTTACAACAACTAACTCATCAGCATCGGATATTATAAGATATCAATTGTTGTACAATACAAATAATTCTTTTTCAGGTGCAACTCAGATTGCATCAGATATTGTAACAGGACTAGGTTCTGGGGCTCACTCATTCTTGGGTTTAACACAAACTATAATTTCCGGTACAACCGGATATTTCTGGATTACTGTTGACGTTGCATCTAATGCAGTACCAGGTAATACGATTGTTGTTAATGCTATTACAACTGCCGATATAAATTTAAATGCCGGAAATAAAAGCGGAACAGCTTATGTTGGAGGTACACAAACCATTTCATCACCTGTTATTACCTTAACTTCACCAAATCCTTCAGTTGCAATCGGAACTGTTTACTCAGGTACTTTAAAACAAAAAATATATTATTTCACTAATACAGTTACAAGAGCAAACGCTACAATTAATTCTGTAACATTTAATTCAACAAACGTTGCTGCCGATGTCAGCAAATTTCAATTATGGTATAACACCAGCAACAATTTTGGTGCGGCAACACAATTAGGTTCGGATATTACAACAAGTTTAGGAACAGGCTCACATACCTTTTCAGGTTTATCAAAAATTATTAGTGTTAATTCTACAGGATATTTCTGGATAACATTTGACGTAGCAACAAATGCAACAAATAATAATACAATAAATGTAAGTGCCATAACAACGAGTAATTTAATATATTCACTTGGTACTATTGGTGGAGTTGCATTTAATGGTGGTACACAAACTATCAAGTCGCCAGGTATAGTTTTGTCATCTCCAAATTTATCAGTAGCTACAGGTACTGTTAATGTTAACACAACAAAACAACCAATTTATTATTTTACAAATGCAATATCCAATACTACTGCAATATTAAATTCAGTTACATTCACAACAGCAGGTTCTTATACTGCTATTACTGATATTTCCAAATTTCAGTTATGGTTTGGAACAAATAATTCATTAAGTCTTGCTACAAAAATTGGTTCAGATATTACAACAACTTTAGGAACCGGTTCGCATACATTCTCAAGTTTAAATCAATCAATAAGTGCCGGAACTACCGGATATTTTTGGATTACTATTGATGTACCAAGCGGAGCAACTCAAGGAAATACAATATCTGCAAATACAATTACTACAGGTAATTTGTCATATTCAACAGGCGTCTTAAGTGGTACTGCTTATGCAGGTGGTATACAAACAATAAGCTCACCAAGTATTGTTTTATCATCAAATAATCCTGTTGCAATTCCTGCAGCAAGTATTTATAAAGGAACTTTAAAACAACAAATATATGCCTTTACAAATACGCCTTCTAATAGCTATGCAACCATTAAATCTGTTACATTTACTACAACAGGTACGTATGTAGCAGATGTTACTAAATTTCAATTATGGTTTAGCACTTCTAATTCATTAGGTTCTGCAATTCAAATAGGTACAGATATAACAAGTGTTTTAGGACCCGGAACCAAAACATTCTCAGGTCTATCGCAAAGTATTAGTAACGGAACTACGGGTTATTTTTGGATTACAACTGATGTTGCAATAGGAGCAACAACAGGTCGAACTATTTCAGTTAATGCTATAACTACAGGAAATCTTACTTATGTAGTTGGTAGTCTTAGTGGTACTGCTTATGCAGGAGGTACTCAAACCATTGCAGATCCAACAAATATTACATTGGCATCATTAACTCCATCAGTTGCTACTGCTGATTTATATCAGGGAATGGTAAAACAACGACTTTCAAAATTTATTACTACAATAACCGGCGTTACTGCTACATTAAATACAGTAAATTTCACTACTACAGGTAATGGTACTAATAATTATGTATCATCAGATATATCAAAAATCCAGTTATGGTATAATACTGTTAACAGTTTAGCAAGTGCAACTTTATTAGGAACGTTGTCTACAGTGGGAACTTTAGGTCCCGGTGCCCATTCATTTACCGGATTATCGCAAGCAATTACCGGACCTGCTATAGGTTATTTTTGGATTACAGTTGATATGGCTGCTTCACCTACAAATAATAATACTATTAAAGTATCAAGTATAACAACATCAGATTTAATCTATTCAAATGGTGCACATACAAAATCAGGAATGATAGCTGATGGTGGATTACAAACAATTGTAATTTCTACTGATAGTGATGTAGATGGAGTGCCAGACATAATTGATTTAGATGATGATAATGATGGAATACCTGATATAACTGAAAATTCTCCTTGCAATCCAACTCCGCTCGAATTATTTACAAATGGTAATTTTTCAGCTGGAAATACCGGCTTCTATACACCTTACAATTATAGAGACCCTATAACACAAGCATACGTTAGTGGTGATTGGAATACAGGCTTAGGACCTGAAAAAACTTACACAGTTTATACTTCTCCTGGAACTAGAATGCACCCTAATTTTTCAGTTTTTGGAGATCATACCAGCGGTACAGGAAATATGATGATAATAAATGGTTCTCCTATTTTAAATGAAGTAGTTTGGCAACAAGGTCCAATTTCTGTAACTCCATATACTAATTATAATGTGAGTCTTTGGATAAACTCTGCTCACAAAGATTATCCTGCAAAATTAATCTGGAGCATAAATGGTGAAGATATAGGCAAAGAATTTAATGCAACTCCAGATGCCAGCTCAACAGGATGGAGAAATGCCCAAACTACATGGTACTCCGGTAAAAACACGTCAGCAACGTTTGCTATTATTAATTTAAATACGGCTGCAGGTGGTAATGATTTTGTTCTTGATGACATATCATGTACTTATATTGCCGATTGCGATGTAGATGATGATGGTGTTGTTGACAGAATAGATTTAGATACAGATAATGATGGTATTTACGATGTTGTGGAAATGGGAGGAAACGCAGACGGAACAGGTAAAATTAATAGTTTCGTAGATTTAGATAAGGATGGATTAGCAGATGTTGTTGATAATGTAAATTCCGGAGGTACAACTGAGATTACGTCTGGAACCCCTCTTACAATAATTGATTCCGACGGTAATGCACTACCAGACAGAATTGAATCAGATAGTGATGCTGACGGATGTTTTGATGTTTCTGAAGCCGGATTTTTAGATGGAGATTCAGACGGAAGGTTAGGTTCTGCTCCGTTAACTATTAACGTAAATGGGGTAATAACCGGACAAGGTGGTTACACAACACCAGCCAATGCAGATAATCCAGGAAATACAGTGATGGATTACAGACAAAAAGGTCCAGCAATAACTGTACAACCTACAGACCAGAATGTATGTTTAGATGGAAATCCAAATCCTACTGTAAATTTTTCAGTCTCAGTAACTGGAACAGGAAATACTTACCAGTGGCAAAAAAGTACCGATAATGGAGCAACTTGGACAAATCTTATTGATGGTGGTACACCAACTTATAGCGGTGTTACAACCCCATCTATGTCGCTTTCGGGTTCGGGTACAATAACCAGAGCAGCTTTTGATGGTGTAATGTACAAGGTTAATATTTATCACACTGCTTATACTTGTTCTCCTATAGTTTCATCTGCTGTTACATTACATGTATATGATTTCCCACCTGCTACCCCTGGAACAATTACAGGACTTTCACCGGTATGTTCCGCATTAAATGCGAATTATTTTGTTTTGCCTGTTGATCAGGCTGCAAGTTATATCTGGACATTGCCAGTAGGTTGGAGCATAACTTCCGGTATAGGAAATAACTCTGTAATTGTTACCACAGGAGCTCAAATCCCAAATGTAACTATAGCAGTTGCAGCATCTAATTCATGTGGAACAAGTAGTACAAGTAACAAAAGTGTTATGGTTTTAGATCCTACACCTTCTTTTACAAGTGTTCCAAATGTAACTGAATGTACAGGTAGTAATGTTACATATACAACCCAGTCCGGTTTTTACAACTATATCTGGACTGTTCCGGGTACAGAAGGAACAGATTACACTATTATTTCCGGAGGAATTTCTACTGTCAATAATACAGTTACCCTTAAATGGCTTACAGCAGGTAGTAAAACAGTAACAGTTACTTATCAAGCAGGTGGTTGCAGTGGCGTTTTAGCTACAAATACTACAAATGTGAATTGGGGTACTCCGGCAAATCCGGGAGCTATTTCAGGTTCAATTTCTCAATGCGGTACACAAACCGGGCAGGTTTATAGTATTACAGCTATTGACCATACAACTACTTACAACTGGACAGTTCCAACTGGTTGGAGTATAACTGGAGGTTCAGGTACAAATAGTATAACAGTATCAACTGGTGTAGTTGGAGATAACGGTAATATTCAAGTAACAGCTCAAAATAGCTGTGGAACCAGTGCTGCTTCAACACTTGCTGTTTCTGTAAATGGTTCAGCACCCGGAATACCGGGTACAATAACTGGTACAACTTCACAATGTGCAGGAGAAATTAACCAGTCTTATAATATTTCTGCTGTTGCAAATGCAACCACATATACTTGGACTGTACCAACGGGCTGGAGTATAACTTCCGGTCAAGGAACTACAAGTATTTTGGTAACAACCGGAGCAATTGGCGATAACGGAAATATTTCGGTAACTGCCGGAAATGGTTGTGGTACAAGTTCGGCTAAAAATCTGGCTGTAAATGTAAATCAAAAAGGTCAATGGGTAGGTTCTCATAGCTCTGATTGGTTTGATGTAAATAACTGGAGTTGTCCCGAAATACCTATAATTACTTCAACTGTAATTATTCCATATCCTTGTACAAACTACCCTGTTATTTCTACTTCGGGTGCTGTGTGTGAAAATTTAACAATAGATGTAAATGCAAGTTTGGAAATAACCGGTACTAATAATTTAGATGTTTACGGAAACTGGATTAATAATGGAACTTTTACAGCTTCTTCTACATCAACTGTATCATTTAATGGTACAACTACTGTTTCGGGTGCTACAATCAGTGCATTTGGAAATATTGTTTTAACCGGTGAACTTACTGGTCATTCTTCAAATATTAATGTTAAGGGAAATTGGACAAACACTGGCAATTTTATTCATAATAGTGGTACTATAACTTTTAACGGAACTACTGCACAAACAATAAATTCAGTTAATGAAGAAATTTATAATAATCTGACAATATCAGGTACTAATGTTTCAATCTCTTCTACATCAAAAGAAACCGTTAATGGAAATTTAATTGTTTCAGGTAAACTAACTATAAAATCGACAAGTTTGGTAGCTCCGGCAACTGCTACTACCGGCTCATTAATAACAAAAGGTACTATCACTAAAACCGGCACAATTACTGTTGAAAGATACCTAAAAGGTAACCGATGGTATTTTATATATCCGGTTTTAGACGCAATTCCAACAATTACATATTCTAAAGAAGGTGGTTATACAAACTACAATTTATATAAATATGTTGAAAATAATGCTGATTACTGGAATTCGACAACAAATTTTGGAACAACCGGTTGGACTGGTATTACAGCTCCAGCTACCATATCACCAGACGAAGGTTTTATTTACAATCGTTATCAGATGGGTAACAAAACATTTGTTCAAACTGGTGGAACATTGTTCTCAGGTGATAAAACATTTACCGGTATTACTTATACACCTCACACTTTACCAGGTACTTTACCTACAGGTTGTATTAATAATGCAAATTATTATGATGGATGGAACCTTGTTGGAAATCCATACCCTTGCAGTATAGATTGGGATGCTGTTGTTTCATACGCAGGTAATAATGGAATTGAAGCTGCAGTTTATCTTTATAATGGAACAAATTACGAATATTATATACCAAGTGGTCCTGATAATTATCCTTTCCCTAGTTTAAATATTAATACTGCAACTAAATATATTTCATCTGGTCAAGGATTTATGGTAAAAGCTGCAAATCCTGCTGTTACAACTTCATTTACAATCCCTGCAAGTGCAAGAGTTCATAACGGACAAGATGCTTTGAAAACTTCTACAACTATAACTCATAATGTATTGCGTATGAAGATTTCAAAAAACGGAATTACAGATGAGGCAATTGTAAGAACTTTACCTGTTGAATCTGGTGTAACCGATAATCATGATGGAAATTATGATGCTTATAAAATGTTTGCCTGGGACAAAACAATGCCTCAGATTTACACTGCAAATACTAACTTTACAAATATCTTTGCAATAAATTCTGTTCCGGAATTTGATAATACAAAACAAATACCTTTAGGGATTTACATTGGTGCTGCCGGTCAACATACTATAAGTTTTACTGAAAATACTTTTGACAGTATGCTTGTGTTTTTAGAAGATAAATCAACAACACCAAGTACTTTTGTAAATATAAATGCTACACCAACTTATACATTTACACAGGCTGTCGGTTCAAACACAACTCGTTTTGCACTTAATTTCAGACAAAACCATGCTCCTGTTACAAGCGATGCTATTAGTAATCAAACTGTAAATGAAGATGAACTATACAGTTTTACTGCAAATGTAAATTTCATCGATTCCGATTTAGACGATATTGTTACAATTACGGCTGAATATCCTCATTGGTTGAGCTTTAATCCGGCAACTAAAACATTTACAGGAATTCCTGATAACAGCAATGTTGGAATTTATACCATTAAAATTATTGGAACAGATTTAGCAAAAGCAAAAGCTGAAGTATCTTATATTATAGAAGTTATAAACGTAAACGATGCACCATTATTAACAAGTATTATAAATGAAAAATTTGTGAACGAAGACGAACAGTCAACATTTGTTATACAAAATAATCTATTTATGGATATTGATGAAAATGATGTTTTAACTTATTCATTGTCAATAAACAATCAAAATGTTTTACCTTCTTGGATTTCATTTAATAATCAAGATTTAACAATAACAACATCACCAACAAATGAAAATGTAGGTATATATTATCTTTCGTTAAAAGCTACAGATTTAGCTGGTGCAAGTATAACTGCAGAATTTATATTAAACGTTAAAAATGTAAATGATGAACCTACATTAAATATTCAACCTGGAAATTTATCTGTTTTAGAAGATATTAATCAGATATTTACTTTATTACCATTAACATTTATCGACCCCGATTTGAATGATGTTCTTACTTACACAGTTGATAATTTACCTGCATTTTTAACATTTAATTCGGATAATATGGAATTTACAGCTATGGCAGGAAACTATGATGTTGGTCTTTATACAATTTCCATTATAGCAAATGATTTACAAAATTCAAAATCAAGTGCTGATTTTATTATTGAAGTTGTTAATGTTAATGATACTCCAATTTTAAATGGCTCAATTTCTGATAAATCAATTAATCAAGACGAACAACTTTCATTCACATTGCCTGAAAATTTATTTACAGATATTGATTTAAATGATGTTTTAACTTATTCAGCAACATTAACTAACGGAAATTCATTACCTGAGTGGCTAACATTTAATTCTGC
>Ga0316608_1000537_pt1 | contig 17563 bp, 32 predicted proteins | sample MIS2016152B_MG_FD_207673 | JGI IMG/M metagenome (GOLD analysis project Ga0316608, IMG submission 207673) | Microbial mat bacterial communities from Middle Island sinkhole, Lake Huron, Michigan, United States - MIS.2016.152B | ecosystem: Environmental > Aquatic > Freshwater > Lake > Sediment...
TTGTAGAAAGCACGTTTTGATCAGGGTTTATATATACTTCGAAACTTGAAATTTCATCGGACATATTGCCGTTTATAGCATTTTCGATAATTCCTGTAAGGTAAGCAACGTAAGCTGGCATCAATTTACCATCCGTTCCAACTTTGGCCTCGTCCAAAACCTCATTGAGGTAAACATCGTATGTAATTGCAGCGGCCTTGTCTATTACCCTCCTATTGGTGATATTTGAATAATCGCCCGGTGCAGCTGCAAGTTTATCATCTGTAAAATAATAACCAGTTTTGCCTACAATTGTCCTGATAGTGATATATCCTTTATCGTGCAGGGTGGCAACTTTGTCCATTGCTTTTGCAACGTCAAGGGCCGGTGATTCGTATCCATCCAAAATAGCTGAAGCAATAGGCAATGAACCATCTTTTACACGGCCAATGTTCCGTTGAACACTGTTTACGGCCAATTTGCCCAATATCAAGCCAACTTCATCACCTGCAAAGCTTACCACAACGCCAACCCTGTCAGATGATCCTAAAGATAAATCTGCTGGTGTGTCTGCAATTTTATGCGAATAGGGCAGTATCGAAAATACATACCTGTATTTGGATACAAAGCCAGCGCATAATGATTGGGCATTGGCAAGAGCGGTTGCAACATTGGCTTGTAACAAAGTACCAACCACGCCAATAAAGCTTATTTTGTCTGAAGCCTCTATCAATGCCTTGGCATAAGCATCTGAATCAGTACTGTCAACAATTAAAGCTATTGTTTTAACTGTGGGTACTGGCATAATGAAAATTTCAACACCATCGGCAATTTTAAAATAATTGACAAGTGCCTGTACTGCTTGAAATTCTTCGGGTAAAGCATCGAATGATGTATAGCTTTTAACATCACCCATAACATGTGAGACGGGGGCTGATGCAACCGGGACAATAATACCGGGGTTACCCCCAGTAAATTGCCTGATAACACCAAGTCCACCGCTAGAAAATTCTATATTAACTTTTGGAATTGACATATATTAAGTTTTATTATTTTGATTAGGTTCAGCTTTTTTAATGGTTCTATCCTTGTTTTTTGGAGCTTTCCCCATTTCATCAGCATTATATATTATTACCATTGTTTCTAAAGTCAAGGCATGGTTATCAGCATTAACTTTTTTCAGAAAGATTTGACCATCGGTAGTAGCATATAATTGTTTGTATCCTGGATAGTTTTTAAAAACTCCGGTAACTTTTTCATCAAGGCTCATTATTGCTTGTTATTGTCGTTATAATATTTTTTATAAGAGCAATTGTTGCATTGCGCTTCATAAAGCCTAACAAGTGCTTTCAGTTCTGTTTGTAGCTCTCCAACCTTTATTTCAAGTTCATCCACTTTTTTAGCCTGCTCCTCCGATAGTTCCCTCCATATTGCTATAACTTTGTTGGCATTGTCGAGTTCTATTCCCAGCGTTTCGGCTCTATTCTTTCTACGTGAATAGGCATAAGTTGTTATTGAACCAAACATGGTTGAGAACAATCCTACCAAAACTATAATTACTTGAATGCTCATAAATTATTCTTTTAAGTAGTGGAAGGCTTTAACCTTCCACTGATAATAAACAATGAATAAAAAACACTATTGTCCTTGCACAATGGCAACTATTCCTTTTTCGTCATCTCTCCTTATTCTGCCTCCAAGCCTTACAAGGGCTGAGTAGATATCACCGTAGTTAATAGGATCATTTATTGTCTCGAAAAACTTAATGTCCCCTTCAGCTTTTTCAACAGCATTTTGTTGCCAGCAAATAACAGCCCCGTTATCGGTGGTTGCACCATCTGCATCCGGAGCTTTCACAACGGGAGTTCCTGCATTGGTATACCTGATAACCGATGAGCGCTCAATCAGGTCGAAACCTTCAAGCCTGCCAATTACACCGTTTTTTGCATCGTATGTAGCGGAGAAATCCCTTGCATCAGTGGCCGATAAGGTTGAAACCAGCTGATCTAACATATTACTGTCAATCAAAGCCCGTCTGCCTTCCTTGCTTATCTCATGTTTGTTCATAAATGTTTTGGCAGCCCTTAAATCGGCAACTGTCAAAATTTTACGGTTACCTGTAGCAGCATCCAAATGTGCAGTTGCTGTAGTAGCTGAAGCAGTCCTGATAATGTTCTTGGCCGGTGCCCAGTTAAAAGGCGTCCAGTCTCCAATCAATTGTCTTAAATACAACATCATGTCCGACATGATACTTGCCATCTTATCATACGACAGCTCCACCATTTCAGCATTGGAAATAAGTATTGGATCTGTGGTAAATTCGTCAAGCGCATAGGTAACATCTGTATCTTTTCGTCTGGTGATTGAAGCTGGTAAGTTAGTCCTATTCCGTTTCGCCCCTCCAGCAGCCCCTGCATTAGGTATGTGTACTATTCTGCCCCCTACTACGTATTGATCAGCATTATAAGCAAACCGGACAAAGTCCATTCCCCTGAATAAGTTTTCTGCTATAAAATTCTGCCAAATTTCGGGATTGATACCAGCCCGTAAAACTCCTTTGGGCATTGGTATAATTGAGAATACTAACAAGCCCCCAACTACAGCATAAGGGTTCAACTCAAATTTATCTGCGACATAAAGCCCTATTCCTACCGATAACATGAGCATAAAGCCCAAAATCATAAATTTTCTAAAAAAGTTCATATTAAAAGGTTTTGTTTATTACTAAATTTTAACAACTAATTTCTAATAACTAATTTCAAATTTCAGGATTAGTCTACCTGTATAACTGAGATGTTTACAAAGTTTGTCCCGTCGTAAACAAAATAAGCAACTTTTGTTTTGTTTATAACGCCTGCAATGGCCACACCTTTGAAACCAGTTCCGAGGGTAGTAGCCCTTGCAGTACCATCACTTTGTAATAATACTACCAGTTCAGCTCCTTTTTTTAATTCTTTGTCAGCGGCCACATTCAATGTCAATGCCCCGGTCAGTTGACCAACATTTACCAAAGTTTTTTGATTCGATACTGCCACATCAATTGTTGCAGCGTATGCAGGTGACTGCACGTCCATTTCACCAAATGGGTAGGATATTGTTTTTTCTGGAAAATCCATATTCTGTTTTTTTATTGATTAATTACTAAGTTCAAATTTCTAAGTTCCAATTTCTAATTACTAATTACTAATTACTAATTTCTAGTTCTTAGGTTTCTTGCCAAATTCGCCTTCATATAATGCTGCAAAAGCACCATAGTCATTGGCCTTTAATTCTGCTAAATATGCAGGGGCTTCTTTCTGAAGCTGGCTAAAGGTTTTTCCTTCATATTTGTTTGTGCTTTTTTCTCCTGGAATAGTATGCAACTTAACTGCTTCTGGCAGGTTGTTTACAACGTTGATCACTGTGTCGATGTCATTTTCGGCTAATTTTTTGTAATCAGCTTTTTGGGTATCCGAAAGGTTTTTCTTTGGATTGGCCAAAGCCATTTCAAGCCTTTTAGTTTTATCGGCCTTTTCTGCATCCTTCAAGGTTTGCAATTGAACCGACAGGGTTTTTGTTTCACTTTCTTTAATTGCCAATTCAGCCTTCATAGCCTGTATAGCGTTCTCAATTTCGGCCTCAGTGGCAGCATCGGCCAGGCCTAAAAGCAATGCGATTTTTTTCATATTGTTTTCTGGTTTTTTAAAGTAAGAAAGATTAACGATTTCGTCTTTTTCATTATAAAGTGATATGGCATTTTCGTTGGAGGGAACGGTTGCAGCGGCAATTTCAATCAATTCGCTTTCTTCAAGCTCAGGAACTTCTTTTTCCCAATTGAATTTGATTGGCCTTAGCCCCACTGAAAATCCATTCATATAACCTTGGTTATATTTCCTGTCCAATTTTTTGCCATCCTCATCCTCAAGATCGAATTCAACATCACCAACCAGGTTTGTTCCTTCAACAGCAATTCCCAACGCCTTTCCGACTGCCATTTCTGAAGTCTTGTGGGCAAAAGTGATTACTGGATTTTTTAAATACCTGGAAAGGATGATTCCTGCGGTAATTACCCTGAAATTATATGAATTTACATCTTGTGTTGAAAAAATTGCTTTCATTAAACTATCAATTCATTTTAGAATTATTTCAGATACAAAAATCAGTAACAATGTATAACTGTCCAAAAAAGTGTACATATATTGTATAAAAATGTACATATATTGTATAATTACGCAGTATTCTAATCTATTTTAAAGATTTTTGCATAAAAATATAATATGAATCTAAGCCTCGCCCAAAAGAAAGAATGGGCAAAACTGCTCTATTTAAAGGAGAAAATTACCCAGAAGGAAATTTCTGAAAAGGTTGGTGTTACTGAAAAAACCATCAGCAAATGGGTTAATACCGAAAAATGGGAAACCCTTAAAGCCTCCATTACCATTACCAAAGAGGACACTTTGAGGCGAATCTACATGCAGATAAACGAAATCAATGCAGTAATAGAAAAGAAACCTGAAGGCGAAAGATACGCAACAGGAACTGAAGCAACCAACCTTGCAAAATTGGCCACAGCTGCAAAAATGCTTGAATCCGAAGCATCAATCTCCGAAACAATGGAGGTTTTTAAAAGGTTTATCAATTGGTTAAGGCCATTGGACTTGGTAAAAGCAAAGGAAGTAATTGTATTACAAGATAATTACATTAAAAGAATGCTTTCATGAGTGTAACAAAACAGCAATATAAGGACTGGGAACTATTCAAGAGGGATATTCTTAACCAGGCTTCAGTTATTCAGGAAACCGAAGCAGAGAAATATGCCAGGTTTAATTATAATTTAAACCATTATGAATCATGGTTTAAATTTTATTTTCCAAACTATTATTCGTCAGAGCCTGCACCTTTCCATATTGCTGCATCAAAGCGTTTGATAAACAATGATATTTGGTACGAAGTAAGGGCATGGGCCAGGGAGCTTGCCAAATCATCACGGACAATGATGGAAGTTATTTATCTGGTCTTGAATGGTAAGGTAAAGAACATTATTCTAATTTCGAGTACCGAAGAATCTGCAATTAAGCTGTTAAAGCCTTATAAAATAAACCTTGAAGTTAACCAAAGGATTAAAAACGACTATGGTGAGCAAATAGGCATAGAATGGACTGATAAAAGCTTTATCACAAAAGAAGGTGTATCCTTTACTGCTTTTGGAGCTGGGCAAAGTCCACGGGGCTCTAAAAATGAGGAGGCACGTGTCGATTGTATCATTTTCGATGATATTGACACCGATGAGGAGGCCAGGAACAAAGAGCGGATTGACAAAAAATGGGACTGGATTGAGCAGGCTGTTTTCTTTACCGTTTCAACTTCATCTAAGAAAAGAATTGTTTTTTGTGGCAACATCATTGAAAAAGATACTTGCATAACCAGGGCAATGAAAGCAAATCCCGATCATGTTGATATTATCAATATCAGGGATAAAAACGGGGTTTCAACCTGGTCCGCAAAAAATACTGAAGAAAACATTGATTGGATGCTTTCAAAGGTTTCCTTCAGGTCTGGACAAAAAGAATACTTCAATAACCCAATTTCTGAAGGCACAATTTTTAAAGAATTATCATGGGGCAAAGTTCCGGATCTTTCAAAATTTGCTTTCCTGGTTAAATATGGTGATCCTTCTTATTCTAATAGGGTAACAAAAAAGAACTCACAGAAATGTGTGGTTGTAATTGGCAAAATTGCAAATAAGTTCTATATAATCAATTGTAGGTTGGATAAGGAAACAAACGCTGCTTTTGTAAAATGGTTTTGGGACTTGGACAAAGATAAAAAGGAAAATGTGCAGCTTTACAATTACATCGAAAACAATACCCTGCAAGATCCTTTCTTTACGCAGGTTATTAAGCCCGAATTTGAAAAGCAGAGCATTGAAACTGGTATTACCATCAATCCTTTTGGTGATGACAGGCACAAACCCGAAAAATTTGCACGTATAGAAGGAAACCTCGAACCAATAAACCGTGACGGTAACTTGATTTTTAACCAGGCAGAAAAGGACAATCCACACATGAAAAGGCTTGCAGAGCAATTCCTTTGCTTTTCGGAGCAGCATGTAAGTGATGGCCCCGATGCGGTTGAAGGTGGAATTTGGATTATTGAAAACAAATTAAGAAAACTAAGGCCAATAACATCAAGGACAGGGCATAACAAAAATTTAAAACGCTGGTAAAATGACATTCATAAGCAAAACAGATTTAACAAAAAATATCAGGCTCGAGGAGCTTGACCAAATTACAAGGGAAGATGACACAATTATAGCATTTGGAATCGATGCCGCAATAGCTGAACTTAGGGGATATCTGGCCAAAGCCTATAATGTGTCGTCCATCTTTTCGCAAACGGGAACTGCAAGGCATGCACTGCTTGTAAACTTTGCAATTGATATTTCAATCTATATCATCATATCAACAGCGCTGCCCGGTCAGGATATTGAAGACAGGAGAGCTAGGTACAAACGTGCTATTGATTGGTGCAAAGGAGTTCAAAAAGGTGAAATAGCAACCGATTTGCCAGAGCTGGAAGTTACAGCGGCAAATACAACCTCAAGGGGTGCATTCGGTGAACATGTTAAACGCAATAACAATTTTTAGAGATGGCCAGAAAGGTAAAGCAAAATATATTGATCAACCAGGTTAATGTTAGGCCTGTTAATAGAGAATCGCTTGATATCCAGAAGTGGAGGAGCGCACATAAAACAGCCGAGGGCACAAGCAAAAATCGAAAACAGCTTTATGAAATCTATGATGATGTTTTAATCGATGATCATCTAACAAGCGTTATCGAAAAAAGGATTAATTCGATAACAAACCTTGAAATAAAGTTTTTCGATAAAAACAGTAAGGAGGTTGACGAGATTAACAAAATAATAAACACAACCTATTTCGAGGATTTGTTAAAAGAGATTATCAATGCCAAATTTTGGGGGTTTTCGTTACTTGAACTGGACTGGTCACCTGTTGAAGGATATCAGAACAAAACTTACTCCATTGACCGGAGACATGTTAAGCCCGAAATGGGACAGGTAATGGCCAATCCCAGTGATTCAACTGGCATAGACTATATGGAGCATCCTTTTGCTTTGTTTGCTGGTGGAAATACACTTGGTGTATTGCTCAAAGCATGTCCATTGGTTATCTATAAAAGAAACAATGTGGTGGACTGGTCAGATTTCAATGAATTGTACGGTAAACCATATCCACAAGGTAAATATACAAATGAGGATACAAGGGAACTGCTTACCGAAGCTTTTATAAAAGCAGGGTTTCAATCGTTTATTGTTGCACCTGCCGATGCTGATATTATTATGCAGCAAGGCAACACTGGTACTTCAAACGAAAATTTCAAGTCTTTCCGTGAGGCAATGAACGAAGCATTGTCGATATTGATACTTGGCCAAAACCTTACAACAAATGTTGCAGCAAACGGATCGTATGCCGCTGCAAAAGAACACAGCCAGGTAGAGGATTCAATCCATACTGCCGATAGGGAGTTTGTTATTAAAATCCTTAACGAAAAGCTAGTTCCTGTACTCCAGCGATTGGGCTATAAAGCCGATGGATCTTTTAATTTCATTTATATGGATGAAATGACGTTGACCGACAGGATTGCTATTGATGCACAAGTGGCAAACCTGGTGCCGGTTGGTGATGATTATTTCTATGAGACCTATAACATCCCTAAACCTACAGGTGCAACTTTAAAGCAGAAAGCAAAGCAGGAACCAGCTCAAGCCAAAAAAGAAAGCCTGTCATTTGCTAATCTGCTTACCGGATTGTTCACCAAAAAAAAAAAAGTTTTACCATTCTGGTAAACGAAGGGTTTGAATGTAACTGCTCAATCTGCAACTTAGCTGAAGGTGATGAGCCTTTATTGGATACAGGCAATTTGGTAGAAAAGGCTCTTTTTAACATCTATAAAAAGAAAGTAAATGTTAAAACCGAAATAGAGCCCAATCTTTTCAATATAACTTACAAACAGCTTAACCTTGCAGTTGACAAAGGCTTTGCTGGTATCGAATTCAATAAACCAAACGATGAGTTTATCTATCAGCTTAAGCATAACAATGCTGTATTCTCGGCTTTTAAAGTACATAGGGAACAAAACGACATAGCTCTCCAATTGCTCGATGGTGATGGCAAGCTTAAATCCTTTGCCCAATTTAAAAAAGATGCCCAAAATATTGATGCCGAATACCAAAAGTACCTAAAAACCGAATACAGCACAGCAGTTATAAGAGCCAGACAAGCAGCCAACTTCAAGAAATTTGAGGAGGATAAGGAATTGTTCCCTAATTTAAAGTGGCTGCCAAGTACAAGCATTTCAAAACGGGACTTGCACAAACCTTTTTACAACCTGGTTAAACCAATTGACGATCCTTTCTGGAAAAGCAATTTCCCAGGCAACTTATGGAACTGTAAATGTGGGTTGACTAATACCGATGAACCTTCAGACGAAGATCAACCAAAGATGGATTACGAACCTGCACCCGGTCTGGATGAGAACCCTGCTTTTACAGCATCTATTTTTAACAATGAACATAATACTTACCTGAACAATGGTTATGAAAAACCAAAAGTACTGAAGAAAATTGCGAAAGAAAAAGCGGACAAAGTTGCCTATTTGCCTGAAGTATTGAAGGAATACAAAAATGGAGGGAAAGTAACCACAAGCAATCTTGTAAACAAAGCCGAAAATGATTATAACGATTTGGTTATGATTGCTAAAAACTTTGCCAAAGAAGGCCAGAAGGTTGAAATATTGCCTAAAATCCATTTTAAAAATGAACTATATCAAAAAATATTTAAAGGGGCTTACGATAAAAAGTGTCCAGATTTGAATATAGGAAACTCCTTTTACGAATTTGAAAGCTTTGTTGGTGATTGGAACAAAAACAAAATAAGCAACATGTTAAGAAAAGGACTTAAGCAATCCAATAAAATAATAATAGATATTAGAGGAGGATATGCCACAGATAACTTTATTAATAAAATTGCAGCTGATATGATAAAACACAATGTGAAGATTTCTGAAATTTGGGTTTTGGAAAATAATTTAAAAGCAAGGAAAGTATTTTAACGACAAAACCCGATTGACATAATCAACCGGGCTTGATTTTACGAATCCGCAGAATCGCATTACAAATGTACAACCATTTAAACGACATTTCAAAATATTTTAACATTTATTATTCATTCATTCATGCATTCACTCATTTAAGCATTATGAACCCTCAAGAATTTAAAAGGATGCTGCAAAAAAAACAGTCCGAAATAAACAGGTTTGTAAACATTACCGGCCCAAAACTGGTTGGCAAAACAGCGGTTGACTATTTTAAACATAGCTTTATAAGAGGTAGGTTTAATGGAAACAAATGGAAAGCGCCCCAAAGGTTCAATGAAAATGGAAATACAGCAGATGAAAAATACGGGACATTGCGATCAGCAACCAATGAGCTAATGAACTCAATTACTTATAGCACGGAACCAGGTAAGGTAATTGTAAGCTCCGATAAAGTTTATGCCAGGATACACAATTACGGTGGAAAAATAAATGTTCCGGTAACCGACAAAATGCGAAAATTTGCATGGGCAAAACATTACGAAGCCATAAAAGATACAGACAAGAAAGAAAGCAAGTGGAAAGGCCTTGCACTCACAAAAAAAGAAAGCCTTGAAATAAACATGCCCCAGCGCCAATTTATGGGCGATTCTTTAGGGCTTGAAAGGGTTCTTGAATATAAATTAAAGCAACACCTAACCAAAATCCTAAACAACTAAAACATTCAATCATTTAAGCATTTAATCATTCATTCATTTAATCATTCATTCATTCACTCATTTAATCATTGAAACGATGGAAAGTATATTTCATGAAATCAAAGCGGCCATAAAGGCCAATGCACCAGAAATAAAATGGATAGACCTTGACGAAGGGCAGTTGGAACATTTCGATAAGCCCCCGGTTGATTATCCTTGTCTTTTGGTAGGTTTTCCACAAGCAAACTATTCCAATACCGGAGATATGCAAACAGCCGATTTGTCGATTACCATAAAACTGGCTTTTAAAATATGGGAAAAATTCAACGCAGCCGTGCCGCTTGCAAACCAGCCAACGGCCTTTGCCCATTTCGATATTATTCGAAAAGTTAACAAAGCATTGCACGGGCTGCCAGGTGATGACCGCACGGAACTGATGCGAGTGCGCATGCAAAAGAACAATAGCCCCGATCCGAAGGTTTATGAAATAGTTTATGAATGTGCTTATTTCGATTATACCACAATGGTTGCTTATGAAAGTATACCTAAGCCTGATTTGCAGCTGGCGCAGAATTAAGTTAAACCTGCTTTATCCCTATTTTAAGGAATAACTCTTTTAGGGTTTCGATACGTTGGTATAGCAGTTCATTTTAGCTATGCAATGCACTTTCTAAATTTTTAAGTGCCATAATCCGTTCATCTTTATGTTTGATAGTTTCATTTAGGTGTTCGATTATTGCAATGGCCTCCTCAAGGCTTTCGGGTTCCTTGAGATTTTGTTCGTAAACTAAGGAGTGGGAGTTAAATACAATTTTCATGGCTTTGGTTTATTGGCATCTGGCAAAGGAACGGCTGCCAGCTTTACCCGTTGCTTAAGCTCACGAATGAACTGGAATTGCCATTGCAGCAACACCACGGTGCACAGCAGCCGCCTATCATCAGCCAGTTACCTGGTTCAGTTGCGGTGCAATACATCATTCGTGAAAACTTAAGCGCTGCTAAATTATAACGTTTTTTTGTTAAGGCAAATTTAAGGCATAAAAAAAGCCCCGGTTTGGGGCTTTAACTTATTCGATTAAATTAAGATATTCAAATATTTCTTCCTTTAATTCCTGTATTTTTTGGACAGCAATTACAAATTGCATTTTTTTTACAGGATCAACAGCTCCAACGTTTATATATTCTTCAAAAACCTGGTTGTATTTTGCATCAATAATATTTAAACATTTATATATATGATCATTCATGTTTTTATTTAAAATTATATAATTTCGTTACTTTGTAAAAAACACCACTATGGAAATTTATAACGGACAATATCAACAAAACATTTACATAACCATATCATGTGGAAATCACGATGATACTTTAAAAATAGCCAGCCTAATTAAAAAATATTGTGATGCATGGTATTTTTGTGTCACCATTTCCGAAAATAAATCTGCACGTAAAGGAGATGTTTTAAAAAGGGGAATTGCTATTTCTCAAACCGACTATGCTCATGATATCATTATATTCAGAGAGGGGCTTAAACAAATATGTTTCCATTACAATTTATACTACCCCACTGTTATTATTGAGATTAACTCTATAATCCCCAAGGACATTGCGGTTAATAGTCTCCGATAATTCCCAAATATCTTCACATGCTAAATTGCAAATTTCTATAGCATCAGGCTTTTCTTTACTTGCTTCAGTTATTACTTGGTTTGCCTTTTCAATAAGCAAATTCATTTGTTCAATAAGTTTTTTGTAATCTTTTTTCATTTTCTAATTATAAATACTTAAATTCAATCCGATTAATAATAGTTTCAAAGCCAACATCTTTGTGGGTAAGCATAAACATATTCATAAATTCATGTCTGTCGGAGTCAATAAAACCCTCTTTTTTTACTTCAGCATTGGTAATGTCGTTCAGTCGCTCTGGCATTGCTGAAATTACCTTAATCTGGCAAATAACTTTAACCTTTTCGCCTTTCTTCAGTCCCTGCGATTTTTCAACAGCGTTAAGTATTTCGCCTGGCTTTAATTTCCACCATCCCAATCGCCTGGTTACTGTTTTTGTTTTGTTCTTTATTTGCTCTGTGGTGAGCATAAAACTCATGTTTCTTGGCATACCAATAATTTTTCAAATTCGTCAATAACCTCAGATATCCTAGTATTTAAATAATCAGTCATACTTTTATATGCAAATATTGTCAATTCATCCAATAATTTACCACTAATTACTAGATGTGCTTTACTAAATAAATCATCAAATAAATCCGTTGGATCATCCCCTTCATGTGACTTAAACCAATCAATAGCATTATTTAGCTCATTACCTTTCTTAAGCAATTCATTTGCTTTTTCTAATTTATTTTTATCCATTTTCTAAGTTTTAATTTCTAATTTCCAATTACTAATTTCCAATCATATTAATAGCTTCCCTATACCTCTCCAACAATTCATTCAACTCGCTTTGCTCAACGGCTGCCTCCTTTAAAAGTCTCCGGGCATTAACACCAAGCCAGTTGTAAAAGCATTGGCTGCTCATGGGGTGTATTTTATTGATATCTTCAATAATCCTCACTGTTGTAATGCCTTCCTTTTTTCTCTCCTGGTAGTATTCCTGTATAACCCAGATACGCTTTAGCTTGTTTATATTGTTATTGGCCATGTAAGAAGTTTTGAGTTTAGAGCCAATTGCCCTTTGTTTCTGGTTTGTTTCATTGTCTGGTTGCGGTGTTTCCTATCATAATTGTTGTGGCATTTCTGGCACATGCAGCGCAGGTTTGATTCTTCGTTATTTTGTGGGTTATGGTCCAGGTGACCAACAGTTAAAACAATATAAACATATGTTACTTTTCCCTCCAAATCTGCAAGATATCTACCTCCCATAATTTTACCATCTAATGCACTGTAGCAATAGCCATCACCGTATTGATATACTGGTATGTCATTAAAAAAACCCCTGAAAACATGGGAATGGTTTTCAACCTTGCATATTTCGCACCTATTGTTAGCCCTGTTGACTCTTATTTTACTGGAAATTTCTTTCCAGTTCTTAGGATATAGCTTTTTATTTTCCGGTTTTATCGGCATCTTTTCTATTGTTTAAGTCAAACCATTTTAAAGCTCCATGTTTCTTAATGCCTTCATGTTCGTGTAGGCTTATGTTTTCGTAATAATAGTCAGCCCTTTTAAAATTATATTCATGGAACCAGCTTAATATTTTCATGCCGTCAATGCTGCCATAAAACTGACCGTACATTCCTTTTTTTGCATTGGTAAAAATGATGTTGATATCGGCAATGTTCAGGTTATAATTATCAAGGTAAAGCAGCTCGGCAGTGGTTTCAATTTGCTCCTGGCTCATTGACTTTGTAGTATTCAGGAACTCATTCAGGTCAATTATCCAAAACATAAGGTATTTGATAACAAACCCCCTGTCGAACTGTTTTGTCAACTTTGCCAATGAATTTAAATTGGATTTAACTGCCAAAGCAATACTGTTTATATGGTGCAATTGAACCATGCAAACTTTAGGTGCAAATTCTTTGATGAACTGCTCTTTGGTGTATTTTACCAGTTCTGTACTTTGTCTTTTAACTATATCCGACATAACTCCAAACTTTAAACTCCAAACTTACTTTCCAAACATTTCGTTAATCAAATCAACTTTCATTGATGTATATTTGCCTTTACCCTCTCTGTTGGCTTTGATTTTTGCGGTTATTTCATTAAATTTTGATGATATCAAGGCGGGGCTAACATTGTCATAAACCCATTTGTCAACTTTACTTAAATTTTCAAGTATTTTTTTAAACAGCATTGCAATTGTTCTGTGATGAAAAGCATTTCCATTCTCAGTGCAAGCCTTGTTTAGTTTATCGTAAATCATATCTATTTGCTTTGTTTGCTTGGCATCCCAAATAAATTTAATGCCTTTTTCGGCTTCATACCAGGAGTGGAACTCCTCTATCATTTCTTTGTGGATTGGGTTTTTCATAATTCAAGTTTAGATTGTTCATGGACTAGAAACCAATCGGTCATTTTGTTTACTTCAGAAAATATCAAAGGAATACATCCAGCTTTTTGATGCACATAACATTCGTTTTTCAAATATTTAAGTTTGGCAGCTTCTATCCGATTGCGCATTTCTTCACCCGAAAGTTGGTCACAAGTAATAATATAGTTTTTTTGTTCACCAAACTCCTTATTACGCTCCGCTGCTGTCATTTTTCTGACTTCATAAATCTTTTCACTTCGTCCGCTATATATCTGCATTTTATTTTTTCTTTAACATTTCAGCATGTAACACATTTAAATTATCAGCTATATAATCTCTTACCTGCTTATCACATTTCTTATTGACATACAGCCAAAGCAAGTAATGGGGTGGAACATTAGCCATTGCAGTTCCTTTGTGTTTGCCCCAGGGCATTAAACTTTCATCAGTAAGTATTTCCATATAATTTAAGTTCTAAATAAAGCGGATAATCCAGGATCGAAGACATCTAAATTTCCATTTACTTTAAGATTATCAATTTCAGTTTTTAATGTATCAGCTTTTTGCCTTGTCAATTTTAAGCATTCTTTCACACCATGTTCACAGCGTGAGCAAACATTTCTTTCTTTACCTATAGGGTAGTCTAAAATCCAAGTCATTTTAGCCCAGCAATGCGGTTTATTATTTTCCATTTTACAATTCCTTTAAAATTTACAATTCACTTTTTTATTTCGTTAACGAAAAGACAAGGAACCAAACCCCCGAAAGGTTCCTTCTGGTCTTTTCTACAAATCAATTAACTTAAAGTTTTTCAAATTCATTCAACAATTCAATTTCTTCAGCTGTGCGGTTTTCTTGTTTCTTCTTTAATATACGGCTCTTTTCGGCTGATAAATAACCATTCTTGTATTTGTCAAGCTCCGAAACCTCAAATTCATAATGTCCAATCAAACTATTTTTTCTGGCCAACTCAGATTCCAAATTTTCAATCTCTCTCAGTTTCGGTAAAGTCACTTTTTTATAATCATTAAACTCACCTAAAGTGACGTTTAAACTTTGTTCCAATTCGCTTATCTTACTTTCTAACAATTGTGTGTTTTCAATCTCACTTAAATAGTTACTCTTGATACTTTCATTTTTTTTGGCAGTAACTTTTAAGGCTTCATTTTCAATTCTTAAAGCTGCAATCTCATAATTCAAAGTAGTCAGCTTACTTAAATGTGACTTAACCAATTCTTCAAGGTGAGTTATCTCTCTTTTAAAGTCATTGTCCTCGGCTTCCTTTGTAAATTCATTGTAATTGATAGTGCCAAGGCTTACTAAAATAGAGCCTGTAAACAAAGCAAATAAGATAGTCATGATAAAATGTACCGGAATAGCTTCGTTGAGCATATTAAAGCCCAGAAAAACCAACATCGTGTCAAAGATTGGGAATAAGAATTTCATCCATTTGGCTACAGGTTTTCTTATCACTGCTGTTGTGGCTATACTAAACCCAACCCCTCCAATCAAGGAAAGTACCCAGCTCCAAAAACCATCACCAAAAAGAAAGTGAAGGGAATGTGCATTAACTCCAATCAGAATCAATAGAACAAAGAACAAAGAAGCCCCTATCCCTCCATCCCTGATAAAGATATCGAACTTTACAGCAGCAACCCGTATAGGGCTAAAATCATCATCGTAAGCGGTGTATTTTGTTATTCCTTTGTCCATGCTGCATTCATTTTATAAGCGTCCGAATTCTTGTATTCTTTTATCAATTCTTCAGCATTTGACGAAGGGCATATATCAAATTCAAACTCATTGAAAGTCAATATGCATTCGGATTGGTCATTTTTAACACAAAACCAAATAGCATCATTAATCATTTCTTTTATTGACGAACCTTTACTGCCTTCTAACTCTATTAATTGATCTCCTGCAATCTTTATATGTCTCATACTTTCTAAGTTCTAATTACTAATTTCTAATTTCCAATCTGCAATCTTTCTTCAGTATCAAAAACCTCTGCCAGGGAGTAAGGCTTTCGTTTTGTTCAATAACACGGTAATAATCCTTATCATGTTCCTCAACTTCAACAATAGCCCCTACACTATCAAAATACCATAGTGTCTCCCTGCTGGCCTTTATTATTACGATAACCATAATATCAACATGATTCCGGTAAGGCATAAAAAGAAACACATATTGAAAGGCGCTTTATTATTGTTTCTATCAAAAGCCTTTATGAAATTGTGAAAGGCCAATACACCTAATATTAAGTATTCCATTTTGTTCGGTTTAGATATCAGTAATTTTTAAAGCTACCTGTCTTTTTTTTTCTCCTGGGTTTTCTGATAAATAAATATATAAACCGGGATTACCAGGCTTCTTTCTAAGTGCCGAATTAAACAACTCTATGGCCTCAAGAAACATTTCTTTGTTCTTTATTTTTTTAGAACCTTTCTTTATTTCATTAGCATATTGCTGGATATTTGAAACATTAGAACTGTCTAGCTCGCCGTTTTTTGTGAATAGTAAATCCTGTACTAACTGTTTTAGAAAGTCAGCTGTGTCATTGCCTGCATTGAGGCTAGAAAGGAATGCTGAAAATTTTTCCTTAACCATAGAAACCATTACAGGATCTAGATATGATTTCTTGGGCTTGGTAAATTGCACTTGGATTGTATAATCAAAACTGTTGATGCTAAACCCTTCCCTTGGAGTTTTCAAATCTCTCATATTTGCTTCTTTTACCTTTGCTTCAAGAACTTCATCATATCCTGAGTAGGCACAGTCATATAAATCCTGTAATGTTTTTTCTGCTTTTTTTGCCAAAACAGCAATCTTTTGACAATGTTTTTCTTCAATTTTAAGCACTGTATTGATCGCATAAGTAGGAACTTCCCTACCGTCAGCATTTATCCATTCACTTCCTTTTTGTCTCATAATTCTGTTTTTATAATGTTTAATAAATTCTCTAAATATCTTACCAGTTCGGCTTTTGAGCGCCACATTTCGGTATATTTAACCCAGTAATGGTCATTGATTTCAGCGTTTTTAATGATATCGAAGCAATCAAAGTCTATATCAAAGCCATCCTCCGCTTTGCTGTAGGTAATCACGCCTGAATAATGTTCCTCTGTTTTTTTTAGTATTTTCTTTGGCATACTAGTCCTCTATAGTTAAATTAAGTTCAAGAAGGCTGTGTAATTCCCTTTCACGGGCATCTTTAGTTTCGTATTTATGGAATGTAGTCCATTCATGATGATCTGAATCTTTATATTTAATTCTCAGGCTTGGTGTATCATCTTTTCTGATGATAGTAAACCCAGCCTTGATTACTTTTAATTGTGATTTTGCGTCCATTTTATTTGTATTTGATTAGTTGTACGTAGCTATTTAGGGTGTCTTTTTCTTTTCTTACAGATATATTCTGATTTTCAAGCTGCTCAAGGATGTCGCACATTAAGCCTTTAATTTCGTTCATCTCTTTTTTGTAATTACTATCTCTGAAAACAATGAACTGTTTTGCCAAACCGCCAAGGATATTACTGGCTTGAGTTTCGTATATTTTTAAATTTAAGAAGTACATCATAATTTCTAATTTCTAATTCCTTAAAACACCGACGGGTTTCAAAAACCTGTCGGGTTTTAAGGCTGTTAACAAAGGGGATTATTAACTGTTTTTAATTGCTTTTGCAGGTTCGTACCTGTATATAATTGCTTTTGAATCGGTGCGTACACCTTCGCTGTAAAGCCTTACCGAATACTCGGCCTTTTTGTTCTCAAAAATTCCGTACATGATACAGAAGATAAAAAC
>Ga0316608_1000538_pt1 | contig 17536 bp, 13 predicted proteins | sample MIS2016152B_MG_FD_207673 | JGI IMG/M metagenome (GOLD analysis project Ga0316608, IMG submission 207673) | Microbial mat bacterial communities from Middle Island sinkhole, Lake Huron, Michigan, United States - MIS.2016.152B | ecosystem: Environmental > Aquatic > Freshwater > Lake > Sediment...
TACTTCGGGTAGCCCCTATATACCCTGCAATGTTAGCAATTAATTTTTTGAATTACAAAATTTCAAAGAACTTTTTTTGATTAATTTTCAATATTTTATCTACTTTTGCTTAACTAAACGACATTGGTTCTTGTTTGCTGTATATTGAGCCTATTTCTGTAGCGTTGGAAATATAAACCATTTTGGGTTTTACCATGTGCGGTATTACATTATGTTCATCTAATAAGGTTTGTATTTTGATGGGGCTTATTTTGCCATCAATACTTTTTATTTCGTTGATTTTATGTCCAACTGCTTCAATGGCACCAGCTTCATGAAGGTTGATATGTCCGGTATCAGCGCAAATAACAGATTCGTGAGGTTTTAAAGCTGACGCTATTACAATTAAATTCGTTTGTGTGCCACCTGAAACCAAAAAGATCTCTGCATCTGGATTTTGTATCTTTTCCCGGATCAATTTTTTTGCTTCCTTTGAATACACATCTTCCCCATAACCCTCTTGTTGAATCAAATTTGTCCTTGTTAAAGCCTCCAATATTGCTGGATGACATCCTTCGCTGTAATCATCTTTAAAACTATACATTTTTATTTTTTTTTATCAGTAATTCATTTCTCGTTTAAGCAATGAAGAAAGATTCTTTAAAACCTCCCAATTCATAGCGGCGGACAGTGATATTCTGAACCGTGCGGTATTCTTAGGAACAGTAGGGGGGCGAATAGGTAAAACAAAAAAACCGTCGTTGAGCAAATGATTGGATATTTCCACGGATCGTTCTGATTCGCCTACGATAATTGGTATAATATGGCTTGTACCGTAAGTTTTTAGGCCATCTTCCAAGAAGTTGTTTCGCAATTTGTTTGCAAGTTCTCGTAGATATTCTCTTTGCGCTTGCATCGATGTAATCTTTTCCAGTACAAAACTTGTCCACAAATTATTAATAGGAGCTAATCCTGTTGTGAAAATAAATGTTCTACACTTATTAATCAAATACTCCTTGTATATTTCTTCGCAGGCAACAAAGGCACCCGTACTGGCAAAAGCTTTTCCAAAAGTGCCAACAATAAAGTCAATCTGTTCTATCAAATTATTTTCTTCACACAATCCCAAACCTAGTGTTCCTCTAACGCCCAAGGCGTGGGCTTCATCGATGTAGAGTAGTGCACCATATATCTCTTTTAGTTTTACTAAAGCTGCCAAATCAGCCATATCGCCGTCCATGGAAAAAATGCTCTCTGAGATGATGATGATTTTTTTGTATTTTCCGCTGTATTTTTTTAAAAAGCTTTCTAAGTGATTGTAATCTAAGTGAATATATCGTTCAAATTTTGCTCTTGAAAGTTTAATGCCATCGATAATACTGGCATGATTGAGTTTATCCGAAAGAATTAAGTCATCACTACCTGCAATAGCAGGTATGATGCCTGTATTTGCATGATACCCGCTATTGAAAACCAGTATGCCTTTTTTATAGTAGCTTTCCAATAAGCCTTCAAGCTTTTGATTGATTATGGAATTTCCTGAGAGCATTCTTGATGACGTAGAACCATATAAGAATAATGGATTTCGGTTCAATTCCATTGAATTTTGAAAATCATCGATTAGCTTTTTGCTTGCTCCAATACCTAAATAATCATTGGATGAAAGGTTCAGTAGCCTCTGTTCATTTAACTCCATAAAGACGCCATCGGATGCAACAATATTTCGAAGGAAACGGTATTGTCCATTCCTTTTTAATTCTTCAATGTATTGCCTTGCATCCGTGGAAAAGCTCATATCATTATTTGTTATTTTTCGTAATCAATTCCCAATCATCTGTGCGGAAAGGAATGGTTGGTAACATTTCTTTATTGTATAGGTTTGCATCAAAAGGATTATCTGCCCATGCATAGCGAACAGATACCGGATATGCTACAGAAGATGAGTACACAACAACGGTTTTATTGTCAAATAATTCAGCTTTAGCCCAATGAAAAACTTCACTTTTGTCTGCAATGGTAAAACCTTTTAAGTAACCGTATAAATCGTTGATCATAAGGCCTGAACCTACATTTGAAAACTCAATGAATGCTTTATTTCCTTCAATTCTCATCGATTTATAAGTAGGACCTGAATGTACAATGTCTTTGTTATAGGTTAATTTTAACGCATTTAGCGCTAATCTTTTGCCAACATCCTGTTTGTTTGTTGGGTGAATATCATTGGCATCTCCAATGTCAATAATGCATGCCATCCCAGTATTGGGAAGAGAAAGGGTCATGGATTGGGCTTCTCTTAACTCTGCCCATTCGCTGCTTTGGGGCTTTTCAGATGCCGACATAAAATTGGTTAATTGCACAAAATAAAATGGAAAATCGTCCTGTACCCATTTTTGTCTCCAGTTTTTTATCATCTTTGGAAATAGGGTTCGGTATTGATAAGCTCTGCTTGCATTGGCTTCTCCCTGATACCATATAGCGCCTTTAATTCCAAATGGTATAAGGGGATGAATCATGCAATTATAATGCATTGTAGGTGTTTGATTTCCTGTGACCATAGGTATTTGCATCGCATCATGTCCTGTCTTAAACAAACATGAACCGGCCAGAGATATTTTTTCTGTTCCATTTTGCAAATAAAGATTTTGTGCGGATGACGCAAATCCTCCATTTCCCCAGTAATCCATTACACGAATTACAATCGTATTTTTTCCTGTTTTTAGTATATTGGCAGGTACTTCATAATTTCTGATTTTTAGATAATCATCAATGGTTTCGCCTATTTTTGTACCATTTATCCAAACCATATCTCCATCATCAATGATTCCTAGAGATAGTGCGCTTGCTTTGGTAACGTCGCCGTTAAAATCGAAATCTTTTCTAATCCAAACAGCTCCGTCAAAGTTGCTTAAATCGACTCCGGCTGCTTCAAAAAAACCTGGTATTTCAATTTTTTTCCAATCTGAAGTATTTGTATTGATATTGTACCATTCATTTCCTTTTGAATTCAGACCATTATCCAGAGCGCTGAGTTCATTTACGAATGCGTTCCTGCGATCAAACGCTTTCTTTGATTGAGCTTCAAATGAGGTGGTGTCCATATTTTTTATGCGATCTGCAAATACTGGAAATTCAGAAAGTGCATCCGCACTCATCCATGTTTCAACTGCAGTTCCGCCTACAGATGAACAAATAAGTCCGATAGGAATCTTGAGTTTTTCGTTCAATTCTCTCCCAAAGAAATACCCTGCACCAGAAAATTTTCCTGCAGTTTCTGGATTACATATTTTCCAATTCCCACTTTTTAGGTCATTTTCCAATTTCGGAGATGTAGTGTTTTCAACATCAAAAAATCGAATTTGGGGGTAATTTGCATTATTTATCTCAATAACAGAATTGTTACATCTCGCAAGCTCAAAATCCATGTTGGACTGTCCTGAACAAATCCAAACATCGCCCACTAAAATGTCTTTCAAATTTATTTGAGTTTTCTTATTGCTTATATTCATATCGAAGGGGCCTCCTTCTTGTTCGGGTTTTAAGCGAACCATCCATTTGCCATCTATACCTGATTTAGCTGTAATTTTCTGATTTTTAAATGAAACCGTTACTGTTTCTCCTTTTTGTGTCCATCCCCAAACTGGAATTTCTTTGCCTCTTTGCAGAACCATGTGGTCTGTAAAAATTTTTGCAATTTTCAGTTGTGCATTTGCGTTTTCATAATTGAAAACAATTAGTAGCAAGAAAGATGCTATCCATAAATTTCTCATTTTGCTTAGATGTTAGTTACTATGTTTGATTTATTATTCTTTGACAATTTAAAACAAGAATCCTTGATACATCATTGAAGAAAACCCGGGATACTTTGATAAAGTTTAATAAGTTTTTTTGATTCTATTTCCCAATTCAATATGTTTGCAGCCAATTTGCATTGATTTTTATAGGATTCATAAGCATTTTGGCTGTTAATTAAAAGTTGAATTGTATCTGCAATTATTTTGGGATTCAAATTGGGTATTGTCATACCTACTTTATAATCATTCATAATTTTCATTAATTCTGGTAGTTCAGAAACTAAAACGGGTACATGAGACTGTATATAGTCAAAAATTCTGTTGGGTAGCACATAGTGGTAGCTTAAACCACAATCTTCTTGCAAAACTAAGCCTAGGGTTGCTTTATGTGTAATTTTCTTTAACTCCCCAAAGTGCAATTTTCCCAGGAAAAAAACTTTTGTCTGCATTTTTTGTTCAACTACCTGATTGCGTAGTTGAATGGATAAATCTCCTTCCCCAATGATAACCAAAATACAATCATTCAGATAATTCATGGCTTGAATGGTTTGTTCTAAACCTCTACCTACATTAAGTGCGCCTTGGTATAAAATGATTTTCTTCGTTTTATCCATTTCGGCTAATGCTGGATGATCAAAATTCGAATCAAATTCAGGATTCATTCTTAAGGGTACATTTCTGACTACCTCCATGTTTGTTTTGTATAGCCTGTTATACTCTTTTGCAATAGATTCGCAGACTGTGTAGCAGTATTTTAATTTGGGAAGAATTTTTTTTTCAAAGAACAACCAAACGTTTTTTGCAAATTTGTTTCCCACTAATTCGGGAACATCTGTAAAGAATTCATGACTATCATAAACAATTGGAATTATCTTTATTTTTGCGGCCAAGTAACAAGCTGGTAGTGTATCTAAATCGTTCGAAACAATCAAATTGCATTTATTGAATAACAAATAAAAAAATAGTCGAATGTTGTATTCAGCATAAAACAATGGGCCATTTTTCGAAAATAATTTCATCCTATGGGTTTTATACGACCTATCGTTCATTGGAATACTTTTTTTTCGTTGAATACCAATCAATTTTACTTCCGCATTTAAAGATAAAAGGGTCAAACAAACTTTGTTGACCCTTTGATCAGCAATTAGATCGTTGGTTACCGCTACCAAAATATTTTTCATGAACACTAGGATGTAGGAACTTGATCTCTTACGTGCGTGTAGGTTTTGGCTATTTCAATTTTAATAATTTGATAACCTTTCCATACTTCTCTTGCAGCAAATAGCACACCGACCAAAACGCAGGTCATACCTGTTAGGAAAACCAATACTGATGCAGCTTGTAGCTCTTTCATTTCTACTGCAAATTGCAATCCGATAATCATGGAAGTTACAATAAAAAAAGCAACGGCAGTTGAATAAAATACTACGGCATTCCTAACCAATTTTACCCGATATCTAAACTTATCTGTTTGTAAATTAATACTATCACATCGAATCAATTCATCATTATCAAGAGGCTGTAAACGAGCTTTGGCTTCCATTTTTCGCATTTCTTCATCTAAGGCTCTGATCCTATTCACAACCATTGAATACTTGTTATTCATACCAAGAATGAGCAGGCCACAAGCAGATATCATGATACCTGGCGCAAGCATTGCTTGAATGACGTTGACAATTGTTACTTCCATTTTTTGTTTATTTTTGTTTATATTTAGTTTAACATTACTTGGCCACCCGTTACAGGCATGGCTTGTCCTGTTTCATATTCCTGATCTATAATATAATAAATTGCTTTCATAACATCTTCTACCGTGCAGCCCCGGCGAGCAGGTACCTGAGCTTCATAAAAACGCTTTACATCTTCAATACTTTGTGCTCCAGGAACTTTACCCGCATTTAGATACTGCACAAACAGACCTTTTTCAGGATCAGCCCAAAGCGGACCATCAAAGAAATTCCCCGGACATATTGAATTTACTTTAATATTAAAAGGAATAAGCTCTAAGGCAAATGATTGGGTTAATCCAATACCTCCAAATTTCCCTCCTGCGTAAGCGAAGTTTTTATTGCTACCCTTTAATCCTGATTTTGAATTAATTTGAATTATATCCATAAAAAATTGCGGTGCAAACTGGTGCTGAATTTTCATTATTTCAGAGGCATATTTTGCACAAAAGAAATATGCATTGTAATTTACTTTCGTCATTAACTCGAAGGTTTCTGCAGTCATTTCATCCAGACTTCCTGCCCTGAGAATTCCTGCATTACTAATGAAAGCATCTAATCCTCCAAATTCAATAACAGTTTCTGCAATAAGGTTTTTTACGGATTCGGGCTGCGAAACATCGGTACTGACAAAGAACGATTTATTTTTTTGTGGCAGTCGATTGAGCATTTCAACCAATTCTTGTCCTTTCTCTTTATTCAGATCGGCAATAACAACATTGGCACCTTCTGCAAAAAGTCTTTCTACAATGCCGCCTCCAAAACCTTGAGCACCGCCGGTTACAATGCAAATTTTGCCTTCCACTTTGCCTTTTTGTGCAGATTGTTTTGAAATCTTCCTTCTATAGTTTTCTACTTCCCAGTTTTCGATGAATGAAATTTCGCGATCGTCCATAAAATGCGGACCTCCAAAGTTTTCGGATAGTTTACTTATTTTGATTAAATCTTCATAAACATCCAAAACAATTTCGGCACTATGACTATTATCTTCGACAGCAACCAATCCTATGCCCTTGAAAAGAATAACCTTGGGTAAAAAACCATATTGTAATTTATAATCTTCAGATTTTTGTTTTATTTCTGTAAGTGTGTCAACATTTGAATTGGTATTTTCGATATAAAGTGGTTTTGATTTGCAATAAACAATTTGATCGGGTGTAAATGGTAATGAAATTTTACTCACAGATTCTTGGTTTTTCAAATATTCAAGTATGAGAGAATTGCATCGGGTTCTGACAATTTTGGATGAATCTTCGCTGTAAATCATACGAAGTGCGGGTAAGAAATTTACAATTCGTTTGTCTATTTCACAAGGCTGAATTTCAAAGTCCTTAACAACTTTTTCTTTTATCTTTGATTGTATCATTTCGTAATTTCGAATGATTTCTTCGGTGGTGTCACCGGCAACAAAAATTCCGTGATTTTCAATAAAAATGATGCTTGCTGAATAACCTTTTTCTTGTGAAAATTTTTCTAATTCTTCCTGTACTTTTTTAAACAACACATATCCCGGGTCTGTGTATTCGATATACAAGGAATTATTACCAAATAATTCCTGTACTATCTTTTTTGAATTGTTTGAACAAAGCAAGGCATTGATATAAGTGGGGTGTGTATGAACTACATATTGAAATGGAATAATTTCATGCAATGAAGATTCAACGCTGGGTCTTAATTTTACCTCTGGTTTTATCAAACTTAGGTACAGATCCAATTTCACTTCGTTTTCACGCTCCGCAGGAATTGTGCTGTACTTTTTTGTATTTATAATTTTAAGTTTTGAACGATCTAGGATTGCAAATCCATCTGCAGTAATGTTGGCAAGACTTGTTCCACTTGCTTTCACATACAAATATTTATCGTTTTTATAAGAAGTGTTGCCTCCCCCGGCAATCACATACTCTTTATTTCTGCCATAAAAGCGAGATATTTCAATAAGTTTTTCTATTTCGTTGCTCATCTCAGTAAGATTTTATTTTGGCGGCAAATGTAGAAATTTGTCTTTTCAATTTATGTTAAAATGCAGGAAAAAAATGAAAGAATGAATAAATTGCATCATGAAGATGGATAAAATCCTGCTACCCTGAAACAACTTCAATTTTGGAAAAACCTGTAGATGACTTAATTACTTGAATTTGCGTTCTGATTCTCTCTTTAAGCATTTCGACATGAGATATGATTGCAATGGTTCTATTCGTTTGATTTTGTAATCGTTCGAGTGCATCAATTGCAATGTCGAGAGAGCCTTGATCCAATGATCCAAATCCTTCGTCAATAAAGAGGCAGGAGATTTTGGCTTTTTGCCTTGCCAAGTCAGAAAGACCGAGAGCAAGCGCCAAACTTACCAAAAAAGTTTCACCACCTGACAACGTTTTTACAGACCGTTCAGCATTGCCCTGCCAAGTATCCATGATGAGTATTTCCTGTTCATTGTTCGGTCTTTCTTTTACTTTTAAACTATAGCGATCATTCAGATTTTTCAGGTGCTCATTGGAAAGAACAATCAATTGACTCAATGTCATGGCTTGAGCTATTTTAGAAAATTTTGTCCCGGTAGCATCGCCAATGAACTCATTAAGTCGCTGCCATTTAACAAAATTCAATTTTTCACCTTCCAGATTCTTTTTTATTTCAAATAAATCATTGATTTTTTTATCATTGTCAACAAGCTTCATTTTCAAACTGCCGATTGTTTCTGTGATCGTTTTATTCTTGTCGTTGAGTTCCAAAATTTTTGCTTCGATGTCTGACTGCTCAAGGTCACTATTCAGTTCATTTTGCAGCAACTCTTTTTCCTTCAATAATTTTTCAATCATCAACACAGATTCATTTAAATTCTGCTGTTTTTGCTTGATTTTTTCTTTTAAATGTCTGTTGGATTTTTCAAAATCAATTATTTGAAGAGATTCATTTAAATTATTGACATTTAATTTGTTGATTTCAATTTCCAACGAAAGATTTCGATTTTTCCAGCCTTCTTCAAGTGTATTGAATTCAATTTCTTTCTGTTTTAAAATATTATTTTGGTTTTCAATATCTTTTGCTACTTCCAAAAGAGAATGCTCAACAGATTTAAGGAGGCCTGTTGAATTTTGTAATTCCTTATTCAATTGATCTTCATATTCTTCAGGTTTAACTTTGAGCATGGAATATCGGACTTGATGCAGCTCACTGAAAGTTGATTGGTCGCTTGCGAATTGTGTTGTGAGGGCTTCTATTTGTAAATTATACTCGCTGACATTAGATTTTTTTTCGTTTATTAAAACAGTATCTTTTGTGATGGCTGATTTAATTTCCTCCAAAGTCCTTGTATTATTTTCAAATTCCTTAGACTTAAAATTTAGTGTTTCTAAGGTTTTTTCATTGGATTCATATTTTATTTTGTATTTATCGAAGAACTCTTTCAAGTTCGTTGATATTTTTACCATCAAAACAACTTTCTCTATAATTCCCTCGCAATGAAGAATTTCATGACCAAGAGATTCAAATTGCTTAAGCGATTTAAGCTTTTCTTGCTTGGAATGCTGTTTTATCTTTAATTTTTCTAAAGTACTATTGATTAAATCTATATCTTGAATACCAAATTCTTCTTCCAATTGACCTTTAACCGATAAGAACTTATTTTCCAACTGGCTTATTTCTGTTTCGTATGTTTTTTTTTGCTTAAAATATACTTCTGTTTTTGAGCACAATGAAACAATTATTTTATCTTTCTTATCCAGTTCAAGTTTTGTTTCTGTCAGAAATTTTTGGGTTTTATCTATTTCAGATTGAGTTTCATCTGCATTGTTTGTGTAATGTTCTACCCAAGGGTGATTTTTCGATCCGCACAAAGGACAAGATTCATCTTTTTTTAAATTTTGTCTGTCTGCATCATACTTTTTTTCAAGCATTTGCCGATCTTTTCGAATGCTCAATTCCTGTAATAATTTCGTTTGAATTTCGATATTATCGGATAAGGCAAGGCTCTGTTTTTTTAGTTCATTTGCTTCGTTTTCGTTTGATTGACAGGTTTTTTCAATTTCTTGTACCTTCGTGATTTGTGATCCGTGTTTATTTGACAAATCTAGTATTTGCACAAGTTTTTGTTCCTTATTTCTTAAATTTTCAATTTCTTGATCTAAAAAAACAATAGATTCTAAGTCTTTATCTGTTACGATTAAGCTATTTTTTTGATCTGTTAATTTTGTTTTATAATTATTTAGCGTTTTGTATTTATCGCTCCATTTGTTTTCATTTTGAAGAAGCTTTTTAAGCTCAGGTTTTCGATCTATTTGAGAATGAGCTATCTTTTCAATTTCTGATTTTTCTGTCAGAAGATCGGAAATTTTGTTAAAATCTTCCTTAATATACTTGTATATTGCATTCTCTGATAGCCAAAGTTCTGTTTTCGTAAGGTTATCATTAGATTGATTTATAGCTACATGTAGTTTTGAAATTTCGTTGTCCAGTAGCTTTTTCTTTTTAGAAAGATCTTCCAACTGATTTTTCTTTTCATCCAACACAACTTTGAGATTTGACAACCGCTGATCAAATTCTCTAACCTTGAGCAACATAGGTTTTGATTCAAGAATTTTTTGTTCCACATCTTTCAAATTCTTTTCTTTAAGAACTTTTTCTTGGACAAATTTGGCTTGAGCCAGGTTGTGCTGCTCAATTATTTTCAAGCTTGATTCTTTTTCTTTCTTCAATAGTACCAATCGGTCTTTTTCGCCTTGATGCTGATTGATTTGTGCCAGATATGGAATCAATAATTCATATAAATTGAACTTTTTGATATGTTCCTTATGCAAATCGAGTTCCAGTTCTATTTGTTCCTTAGATTTGTGGGATGCCTTTAATTTAGCAACAAGCTGATTCCATTGTTTCTTTAAATTTAATTGTTCATTTTGTGACTGAAGGTCTTTATGGATTTTGGTTATTTCTGCATCAATTTTAATGATATTTTTATTTATTTCTGCAATTTGATCATCTTCTAAAATGTTAAAACTCTTTATTCTATCATCTAATTTCTCAATTTGCATTTTCTTTTCTTTGCAAATTTCGAAAAGGTGTTTTCCTAATGTTCTATAAATTTCGGTTCCGGTTATTTTTTCTAATAGATCGCTTTTTTCGTTGTGTTTGGCATGAACAAATTTGGCAAATTCGCCCTGTGCAAGAATAATGGATTTTACAAATTGTTCATAATTGAGTCCGATTATTTCACTGTTTTTGTCTGGTACTGCACTTTTTTTTAGGTCGAAGGCAATCTGCTCCGGAAGGCTTACCAATGACATTTCATAATCTCTTATTTTGCCATCTTTTTTGCTGTGCATGAGCCATTTTGAACGAAAACGTTTCGTATCGCACTCATATTCTACTTCTGAAAAACACTCATGTGAACCACGGGTAACAATGGTGCCCATTTCTTCCAAAATTGTTTTCGAAATCGTACCGCCAATCCGTGGAATTTGATTAAATAAAGCAAGACAAATGGCATCTAGAATAGATGATTTTCCTGCTCCTGTTACACCTGTAATGGCGATAATTCCAGAACCTGAAAGAGGAGTTGAATCGAAATCAATGAAATGTTCGCCTTTTAGCGAATGTATATTTTTTATTCGTACATTAAGAATCTTCATGGTTTTCTGCTACTTGTTGGCAAAGTTCTAAAAACGTGCTCATTAAATCTTCTTCACCAACTACATTTAATTTCGAAATATGAGCACGAAATACATTTTCGGGAAGCAAATCTGTGAGATTTTTGGTAAAAGCTTCAGTAGTGGTTTCACTTTGATTTTCAAAATTGTAGGTGTATTTAAGAATTTTCAGGTTCGAAACACTTTCAATAAAATTATCTATATCATTGCGAATTAATGGAATATATTCTTTTTCAACAACATGAATTTCTGCCCAAGTTTCGAGTGGTAAATCATTTTGATATTTGTTCACCTGAGTAATGATTTCATTCAGAGATCCTTCAAATTTTAATAGATTTCTGAATTTGGGCACTTCGATGGGGGTGATGTTTTCAATTTGATTTTGGTTTACGTCAAATTCTATGTGAAACTTGGGATCTGATCTTTCGGAAAAACTCAATGGAAGTGGTGAACCGGAATATGCAACATGATTTTTACCTTGAATATTCTGGTGCCTGTGGATATGTCCCAAAGCAAAATAATCATAAAATTCGGGGAAGTTTTCAATGTCAATTCCCGAGAGATTTCCAACAAATATTTGTCTTTCGCTGTCCGATTGCATCGATCCACTCAGCATGAAATGACCTGTGGTGATAATGGGTACGTTTATTTTTCCAATAAATTCAGCCATTTGAGCATAATGATTTGCCATGGCTTTTTTGCTTGCTTCAATTTTTTCTTCAAAAGATTCACCGGCCACTTGTTTCCTCAAGTCTCTTTCGCGTAAAAAAGGAATCGCTGCCACAACTGCTATCAATTGATTATCTGAGTTATATATATTGATTATTTGTTCCTGAATGGATTCTTTTACATTTCCAATAATATGAATATCAAGGTGTTTAAGAATTTCGGCTGGTGCATTCAATGTAAGAACAGAGTCATGATTTCCGCCAATGATGATGATTTTTTTTAACCCAACACTTTTTAATTTCCAAAGTGCTTTGTAGTACTGTTCTAAGGAAATGTTGGAAGGATTACTTAAATCAAAAATATCGCCGCAAACCAATAAACATTGGGCTTTCGAATCATGTATGCGATTAGAAAGCCAATCAAAATACAATTCAAATTCGCTGTATCTGTCATTATTATAAAGTCTTTGTCCGATATGCCAATCCGAAGTATGAATAAATCTCATTGAATCAATTCTTTTTTACTGTTGAAGCAAATCTTGTTTATTTAATCTGCCGAGTAATTTAAAAAGTATAAAAGTAAAAACTAATGCACAAAAAAGCAAAACAAATCCCAAAACAGTTTTTCCGTAAATAAAACTACCTATGGAAAATAATGAAGAATAGATCAATATGCATCCAATAAAAACACAAAGAATCTGAATGGGCATTTGCCAAGTTTTTCCTTTAGAATTTCCTTCAATGTCCTTACCTTCTGCCCTTGCCATAAGAATCACCTTTTTCCAACCGGGACCACCGGGTTTGGTTGCTTCGTAAAAGCTGTAAAGTGTTTCTTTATTTTCCGGTTTGGTTAGCAGTGTTGTGGTTATCCAAGTGATCGTAGTAATAACAACTGCGATCAGGAGTCTGACTGTTGAATGATCGAGAGGCCCCATTGCAAGTGAATTATCTTCAAAACCAAAAACAAGCACTACGGCAACAATGGTGGCAACAATCATGGAAACCAATTCTGTCCATGCATTTATTCTGTACCAAAACCAACGCAATAAATAAATGGCGCCTGTTCCTGCACCGCTAAGCAAAAGAATATCAAAGGCCTGAGTTGCATTTCTCAGGAAAGTCAATGAAATAATAGCAGCAAATACCATCAGAACAACGGTACAAATTCTACCCCCTAAAACCAATTCTTTGTCTTTTGCGTCTTTTCTTACAAATCGTTTATAGAAGTCGTTGATCACATAAGATGAACCCCAATTCAGATGGGTTCCAATGGTGGACATAAAAGCAGCAATAATTGAAGCTGTGACCAAACCCAGCCATCCCGATTTAAGTTTGGTAAGCATAACGGGGTAGGCGATATCATCTTTCAAATACTGCTCTGCAATATGGGGAAAAGCTTTTCTGATGGATTCCAAATCAGGGAAAATGATTATGGACGCAAGGGCTACAATAATCCATGGCCAGGGGCGAAGAGCATAATGGGCAAAATTGAAAAGCAGTGTAGCGCCAATGGCATTTTTCTCATCTTTGGCAGAAAGCATTCTTTGAGCAATGTATCCACCTCCGCCGGGTTCAGCTCCAGGATACCAAACAGACCACCATTGAACGGCAATGGGGATAATCAGTAAAGGAATATAAACGGAGGGGTTCGTAAAATCAGGAAAAAGTTGTATTTTGTCTTGTAAGGCCGGATGATTTATTAGGTTGGACAAGCTTCCGATTTCAGGTTGTTTAACAGCATAAATTGCAGCTACAACTGCTCCCGTCATGGCTATGGAGTATTGAAAAAAATCGATCCAGATAACTCCGGTTTGCCCTCCAATGGTTGTGATAACCAGCACTACAACGGAGGCACATACAATCGTCAGAGTTGGATCAAAACCAAACATTACAGTACCAATTTTGATTGCTGCCAGCGAAACTGTTCCCATGATCAAACAATTGAAGAAAATTCCCAGATACAAAGCTCTGAAACCCCTTAAAAAAGAAGCCGCTTTTCCGCCATATCGCATTTCATAAAAACCTAAATCAGTCATTACGTTGGATCTTCGCCAAAGTTTTGCATAAATAAAAACAGTAACCATTCCTGTGATAAGGAAAGCCCACCATGCCCAGTTTTTTGCAACCCCACTTTCTCGTACCATGCCGGTAACCAAGTTGGGTGTATCCGCCGAGAAAGTCGTGGCAACCATAGAAATACCGAGCAACCACCAAGGCATACTTCTGCCCGAAAGAAAATACTCTGCTGCACTCTTGCCCGATTTGCGTGAACTGATCAAGCCTATTGCAAACATTAGAACGAAAAATGTTCCAATTATAAACCAATCTAAAGATTTTAAAAGCATAACAATCTAATTTAATGTATTTTAATAGTTAGTTCATTCACTGTATGAACATACAAAAATATCCTTTTTATTTTCATTTCGAAGTTTTATGAAAGAAATTTTTTAAATAAAATAAAAATAATTATAATAGAATGAATATTAATGATTTATAATTCTGCTATAAATCTTTTACCCGATAAAATTTGTAACCATTTTCATGTGCATATTGCATAATAGAGTCAACCAGTTCTATAGATGTATTCCAATCGGCTTTAGGATCAGGATATCCTAAATGACCAACAAGCACGAGGACTGCTCTTTTGCGTTTGGCTTTTTTCAGTGCTTCTACGATTGTAGAAAGTCGCATTTTTTTTACCTGGTCGATGAAGCTGCCCTGAATGTAAAAATTCCCTAATTTTTCAACCAGTGTTTCTTCTGAATTCTCAACATCACCCGCAACTCCTCTTATTTTTCTAAAATATTTCAAAAGGGCTCTTTTAGAATTCTTCCCGATACTTCCATAGGGATAAGCAAATGAACTTACATCTAATCCCATCGAATCCAAAAGTCGGATACTGGGAATAACCTCTCTTTGAATATAAGCATTCATGCCAAACTGGTCAACATAGTCTTCAATATCATAGTGATGCATTGTATGGGATCCTACCTCGCCACCAATAGATTGAAAATATCTTAGTTGTTCGGCTGTTTCTTGCGAAATGGATAGGGGATCTGTTAAAAAAAAAGTTGCCTTGGCCTGATATTTCTCCATTAAGGGGTTGATGTTTAGCCAAAAATCATCGAAAGTAAGGGCTATTCCCGGTTCGAAATCTCCTGGGAAAATTATTGACTTTTCGCAGGAGGCATGGAAAAAAACAGAAAAAATTACGATAAGTATATTTGTTTTCATTTTGGTAAATCAATATAAATTAAAGAATATTAGGCGTTTATAATGAAATATTATTAAGTTCCAAATCATTGCATTTTACATTCGATAACAGTTCAAAGTTAGGTATTTTATAATAATATATTTACTTGTCATGTTTACTTCAGGATGTTTCTCTAAAAATAGTTAGAAAGATTTTAATTTTATATAATTGCAGAAAGATTTTATAAAAATAAATTATGCTGAACAATATAGAATTTCTAAACCAGCTTGAAAAAGTCATCTTAGATAGAAAATACAATGCAAATGAAAGCTCATACACCCGAAAACTCTTTGATGCCGGTATAAACAAAATAGCTCAAAAGGTGGGTGAGGAAGCCGTGGAATTAATCATTGAAGCTAAAGATAATGACAAAGAAAAGTTTTTGGGCGAAGCGGCCGATTTACTGTATCATTTCATTGTTTTGCTTGCAGCAAAGGATTATAGTCTATCTGATGTAATTGATGTTTTGCAAAAGAGACATCAAAAGTAGTTTTTGTTAACACTCGTTTTTTTTATTTGTCTCAAAATTAAATATAGCAGATCAATATTGAAAATGAGAGATATACCACATAGAAATCCGAAGAAGAGTACAAAAGTACACAAAGATAATCAATACATTACTGAGGCTTTGTGTTTTGTGAAATTCGTTTGAGCTTCTTTTTGTTTGATTATCATTTGATTCTCCATTACAATTTTGACCTAAAAAGGGGCATATTCCTCAATAGTTAATCTTATTGAAATTGAAAATTATCAACTTTTGTGAAATTTATTAGGGAAAATTCAATATTTTTACAAATATTTCTCTATCATTAATTCAGGAAATAAAAGGAAGAGGGTTATGGGAACAGATTTTTTAGGAATAAAGGAAAGTGAGATGGAGCCTCATGCTGGAGCAATTTTGATTGCAGAACCATTTTCACTCGATTCATTTTTTGGACGAAGTGTGGTTTTATTAACTGAGCATAGCGAAATGGGTTCAGTCGGCTTTGTTCTAAATAAGTTTATAGATATTCCCCTTCATGAGTTGCTGGACGATTTTCCAGAGTTTTCTGGAAAGGTAGGAATGGGCGGTCCTGTGAGTTCCAATATCATTCATTACATTCATACTTTGGGTGATATAATTCCGGAGAGCGTCAGGATTTATGACCAACTCTATTGGGGTGGTGATTTTGAAGCCGTTAAGCAGGTTCTAAAAAGTAAAAAGGTAAACAAAAAAAACATCCGCTTTTTTTTAGGCTATTCTGGTTGGTCGCCAGGACAATTGGAAGAGGAAATGCAAAACAAATATTGGATTGTTGCCAAAACCGATTATCTTAAAATTATGAGTTATGACAATCTTTGGGAAATACTGTTGAATGAAAGAAGCCTCCAATACCCTATTTGGAGTAATGTACCAGAAGACTTGAGTTTCAATTAAATTTATCGGTTACGTATAGCAATTCCTTCTGAGTGTAAATAATCTTTGAGTTCTTTTATTCCAATTTCTTTGAAATGAAAAATACTGGCTGCTAAACCTGCATCCGCATTTCCACTTGTGAAAATCTCTTTAAAATGCTTCATTTCGCCAGCCCCTCCCGAGGCAATGACCGGAATATTTATGGCATCTGCGACCATTTTTGTAATTTCGACAGCAAAACCGGCTTTTGTTCCATCATGGTTCATTGATGTAAGTAAAATTTCACCTGCTCCCCTGTTGTAAACCTCCTTGGCCCAATCAAGTGTCTTAATTTCAGTAGATCTTGTTCCACCATGGGTAAAAACACGCCATTCATCATCCATAAATTTGGTATCAATGGCCACAACAACACATTGAGATCCAAACTGTAAAGCTAAATCATTTACCAAGTCAGGTTTGTAAATTGCGGCTGAATTTACAGAAATTTTATCAGCCCCTGCATTTAACAAAATTCCCACATCCTCTACAGATCTGATGCCACCACCAACAGTAAAAGGTATGTTCAAGTGCTGGGCAATTCTCTTGACAAGTGCTGCAAAAGTTGATCTGTCTTCGAGTGTTGCAGTAATATCTAAAAAAGTGAGTTCATCTGCGCCTTCGTTTGCATACATTGCGCCTTGTTCTACTGGATCTCCAGCATCTCTCAATTCGAGAAAGTTTATTCCCTTTACGGTTCTTCCATTTTTAATATCCAAACATGGAATGATTCTTTTTGCTAACATAAAAAAATGCTTATATATTTCAGCCCGCAAAAGTAGAATTATTTTGACAAAAATTTGAAAACCTTTACGAAATAGATTGCCAATTTCGATAACAAGTTCATGTTTAGAATTATTGTATTTCAATATTATTGTTGCGAGCCATTCGTAAAACCACGATAAATGATTGAATATAACCTAAAATCTGTAAAAAGTTAATAACTATGTTTTACAAATGGCATTTTAACCCAAACGCATCAAAAATTATTTTTTGAGTTTTTGTTATTTCGTTCAAAAACGGTTTTTGTTTTTTTATCGTAGTAAT
>Ga0316608_1000539_pt1 | contig 17504 bp, 15 predicted proteins | sample MIS2016152B_MG_FD_207673 | JGI IMG/M metagenome (GOLD analysis project Ga0316608, IMG submission 207673) | Microbial mat bacterial communities from Middle Island sinkhole, Lake Huron, Michigan, United States - MIS.2016.152B | ecosystem: Environmental > Aquatic > Freshwater > Lake > Sediment...
AGTTTAGAATGGTCATTTCTGTTTTTGGGAATTGAATTTTAGTTTTTTAACTTAGAATTATTACAAGGTGGTACAAAAAATTTTACTTATAATATTTTTATTAACTGTAAGTTGTAATTTATTTTCGCAGTCAAACAAGTTAATCGACAGCTTGAATTACAATATTGAGTCAATGAAACCGGATACTGCAAAAGTTGATTATCTTATTAATTTGTGTTGGAATCTTAGAAATTCTGAACCAGGGCTATCAATAATTTATGGAATTGAAGCAATTAAAATTTCTACAGACGTTAATTATAAATCAGGTTTAGTGCGTGCAACCGGTTTGCTTGGTGTAGCTTACAGAAATATTGGTGATTTCAAAAATGCTCTGACTTTTTTTTACGAAGCACTTTACCTTGCTAAAGAGCAACAAGATAGTACTGAGCTTGGCTTTACATACATAAATTTTGGAAGTTTGTACAATACTTTGGAGTATTATAATGATGCTAATAAGAACCTTACAGATGCTTTGCAAATTGCCAAAAAATTATCAAATAAACGAATGGAAGCTTATGTGTATTATAATCTCGGTGTTATGTATCTTAGTAAAAATGAGTTTAACATTGCAAAACTAAATTTCAGAAAAGCCTTACAAATCAGAATTGAAATTCAAGATACTGAAGGTCAGGCTTCTTGCTATAAATATATCGGAAACTCTTATAGCGAAACAGATAGTTTACAAAGTGCATTTTCAAACTATCAGAAAGCTAAAGAATTAATAAAATTTGATGTTGATAAAGACTTAGTTTCAGATTTATACAACCAAATAGGAGTTGTATATTATAAAAGAAAAATGTTGGACAGTGCAATGTATTACTTTAGAATAAGTTTACAAAAGGCTTACGAAATAAATTCAAAATTAAGACTTAGAGACGTTTACATTAATCTTTCTAAAATTTATGAAAAAAAAGGAAATATTGATAGTGCATATATTTGTCATAAAGAGTATATTAACTATCATGATAGTCTGATTAATCAGGAATTATCTCAAAAAATAACTTACGAGAAATATCGTACAACCGAATATGAATTAAAATTATCGGAAAAAGAAAATGAAAATAATCAGTTAAAAATTCACAAACAAAGAAATCAGCTAATACTTTCAATTATAATTATTTCGATTGTTTTTTTAATGGTTTTCATTTTAATGAAATCAAATTCAGACAAAAGAAAGGCAAATAAATTATTAAATCTTAAAAATGAAGAGATTATTAAACAAAGAGACGAAATTCAGATTCAAAAAAATATTGCAATAGAGCAAAAAGAAGAAATTGCATTGAAAAACGAAGAATTATTTGCTCAGAATGAAGAAATTATAAAACAGCGAGACGAAATTTTTGAACAGAAAAAAAATATTTCTGATAGTATTGCTTACGCATGTAGAATTCAAGAAGCCGTTTTATATTCAAAAGTACAATTAAATGAGTTATTTACAGATGCTTTTATTTATTTCAGACCAAGAGATATTGTAAGTGGAGATTTTTATTGGTATAGACAAGTAGATGATAATATTATAGTTACAGCAGCAGATTGTACAGGACATGGGGTTCCTGGAGCATTTATGAGCATGTTAGGAATTTCTGCATTAGAAGAAATAGTTTTCTCAAAAAACATTACAATGCCAAATCAAATACTCGAAAAACTTAGACAAATGATAAAAGCATCATTAAAGCAAAGCCTCGAAGCTTTTGATTCTCAAGATGGAATGGATATGGCTTTGTGCTCATTTGATAAAAAAACTAAAAAAATGTATTTTTCGGGAGCAAATAATCCTGCTATTTTAATCAGAAACAAGGAATTACAGATACTTGAAGCGAATTTTAACCCAGTAGGAATTGATTTAGTGGAAAAGCCTTTTGCTCAAACCGAAATTGATTATTTTGATAATGACTTGGTTTACTTATTTTCAGACGGGTTTTCAGACCAGTTCAGTCCAAAAAGAGAGAAATTCAAAATTGCCAGATTTAAAAAATTACTCACCGAAGTATCTGAAAAAGAAATGAAAGAACAAATGAAAATCATTAATAATACTTTCGTTGACTGGAAAGGCTCATTCAGGCAAATAGATGATATTTTAATAATTGGAATTAAGTTATAATGAATGTTTAACGAAATATTATATAATTTTAGGAATATTTATTGAAAAAGATTACAGATTTTTTAGCTATAATTTTCATAATCTATAGTATTTAATATATATTTGTGGCATTTTACATAAGAATTTAAAAAATCAAACTATGTACATTAAGTTTAAATTGTTGATTATATCATTTTTAGGAATTTTAATTTTATTCAGTTGTAATAATTCTACAAAGAAAGATGGCGATTCAGACAAAAATGAACTATTAGAAGAATTTAATCCAAACGACCCTACTTTAGTAAAATTTAACGGAAAACTGTTTAGCATTCCTTCACCAATTCAGATTGCTCTTTTATCTAAGGATTTAAATATTCCATTTGACATGAATTTATTAAATTCTACCGATAAATATTCTCATTATACAACAAGTTTTAAGCAATCTCTCAATCTTGGAGTTTATGGTGCTGATTTAGGATATTTAAATATTTACGACCAGTTACCTGATGCTGCTCAATACTTTGGCGTAATTAAAACAATGTCAAAAGATTTAGGTATAATGAATACTTTTAGTCAGGAAACAATTAACAGAATTGAAAGAAACAATAATAACAAAGATTCTTTAGTTTTCATTTTATCAACAATTTACAGAGATGTAGATTCTTATCTGCTTGATAACGACAGAGATGAAGTTGGGGTTTTAATCATTGCAGGTGGCTGGATAGAAAGTATTTACATAATGTCGCAACTGGCTAAAAATACAAATAATGTTGAAATTATAGATAGAATAGGTGAACAAAAATCGCCTTTAAAAAATTTAATTGAGTTATTAAGACCATTTTATGGAAATGGTAATGACGTTTTTGATAATTTTTTAGAAGACTTATCAAATTTATTAACCTTATTTGACAACATTCAACACGAATATATTTACAAAGAATCAACTGTTGACGTTGAAAACAAACTCACAATAATTAACAGCGAAACTAAGACAATTATTTCTGACCAACAACTCAAAGAAATAACCGAAAGTATTTATAATCTAAGGAATTGGGTTGTTGAGAATGAAAAGTCTCAATAAATTATTTGTCAAAAAATTATAATTTAATAACTTTAAAATCTGGTATTTAAGTTGATAACTTAAAATAAAAATATTTAAAATGAAAAAATATATATTCAGCTTATTCTTATTTGTTGTAACCATTTTATCTGTAGAAATAGTTAACGCTCAGGCGGATACAATTATGAAAGCATGTGAAATGAAACTTCCATACCCATATATATCAGATGGACAGCAATATAGAGCATTAATTTCGGAAGGTGAAATTGCAGAGTTTAAAGCTACTTTTTATGGAAAATCAACATACAGAATAGTGGCATGTAGTGGTTTAACTGATGGTCAGTTAATATTCACACTTTATGACGAAAAACGAAACGAACTTTTCTCAAACAAAAATTATCAGAACAGTGCCTTTTGGGATTTTCAATTTAACTCAACAATCGATTGTATAATTGAAGCAGAACTAGCTCCAACCGGCGAAACTTCCGGTTTTGCATTGTTGTTAATTGGCTTTAAGCAATAAAAGCAGAATACTTAAATAAATGAGCGAAAGACTATTAAAAGCTTTAATGCAATTATTTGCAATAGTTGCAAATCCAAACAGCAGTCAGGAAGACAGAATTCCTGTTGTTGAAGCTTTTTTGAAACAACAATTAAATCAGGAACTTGTTGATGAATATCTTAAAGTTTTTGAAGATTATTTTCAAGTATATCAAAAAAAACAAACTTCTTCAAATAAACGAAATAAAGCAATAGCTCTAAGTTCAGTAAAAGTTCTAACTATTTGTACTGTTATAAATCAGGAACTTACTCAAAAACAAAAAATAATTGTTTTAATACGACTTCTCGAATTTATAAATATCGAAAGAGAAATTACTGAGCAGGAATTCGAATTTATTTCAACAGTTTCAGAATCTTTTTATATACCAACCGAAGAATTTTTTGCTCTTAAACAGTTTGTTCTAAACGAACAAAAAACTACTACAGACAGAAGTACAATTTTAACCATTAACTCTCAAAAAATAATTGGAGAAGAAGCCAAATTCTTTATGTTTTCAGAAGGTTTAAAAGGCGAAATTTATGTCTTTAATGTTAAAAGTGCGAATATGCACATCTTTAAATTTATAAACGAAGCCGAATTATACTTAAACGGTCAATTACTGAATCCTCAAAGAATTCACGTACTTTCACATGGTTCATCTATAAGAAATTCAAAAGTAAAACCCATTTATTATAACGATATTATTTCTGCTTTCAATTTCGATAAAATTAAGACATCAATTGTTTACGAAGTTAATAATATTGAATATAAATTTAAAAACAATGTAGTAGGTCTGCACAATATGAGTTTTATCGAGAAATCGGGTAAACTTGTTGGTATAATGGGAGTTAGTGGTGCAGGAAAATCAACTTTATTAAATGTTCTAAATGGAGTTTACAAACCAAGCTCAGGTGAAGTTTTAATTAACGGATTAAATTTACACACAGAGCAAGAGCAACTTGAAGGAATAATTGGATACGTTTCCCAAGATGATTTGCTAATTGAAGACTTAACAGTTTTTGAAAATTTGTACTACAATGCGAAAATTTGTTTCGATAATTATAATACTTTTCAAATATATCGTGTTGTTTTAAAGTTACTTAAAAATTTAGGATTATACGAAATCAAAGATTTGACTGTTGGTTCACCATTAAACAAAAAAATAAGTGGTGGTCAGCGAAAAAGATTAAATATCGCACTTGAATTAATTAGAGAACCAGCTATTTTATTTTTAGATGAACCAACCTCTGGTCTGTCATCAAGAGATTCTGAAAACATTCTAGATTTACTTAAAGAATTGACTCTAAAAGGAAAACTTGTTTTTGTAGTAATACATCAACCGTCGTCCGAGATTTTTAAAATGTTTGACAATCTGCTTATTTTAGATGCCGGAGGTTATTTAATTTATCAAGGCGATCCTGTTGATGCTATAATTTACTACAAATCAAGAATAAGACAAGCTAACTGGAACGATAGCGTATGTTCATCGTGTGGTAATGTTAATCCAGAACAAATTTTTAATATCATAGAAAGCAGAGTTATAGACGAATACGGAAATTTAACTCAGACCAGAAAAGTTTCGCCAAAAGAGTGGAGTGATAGTTTTGAAGATTACCGAAAACAAGAAAAAACAAAACGAAGGTCGGTTTTAGTAAAAAAACTACCCGAAATTTCGTTCAAAATACCAAAAAGAATAAAACAATTCAGAATTTTTGTAACCAGAGATTTATTATCAAAACTAAGTAATAGTCAATATATTCTGATAAATTTATTAGAATCTCCGATATTAGCTTTGATTCTGGCTTTTATTATAAAATATTACAACATAAATAGCAGTGAAGCAACAAGTTATAATTTATATGAAAATGATAATCTTCCTGTATATATATTTATGTCGGTAATTGTTGCACTTTTTGTTGGACTAACAGTAAGTGCTGAAGAAATAATTAAAGACCGCAAAATACTTAAAAGAGAGGCATTTTTGAATCTAAGCAGAGCTAGTTACTTAATGTCTAAAGTTGGTATTCTTTTCGGATTATCTGCATTTCAGGCATTAACATTTGTACTTATCGGAAATTTTATTCTAGAAATTCCCGAAATGTATTTCAGCTACTGGCTTGTTTTATTCAGTACATGGTGTTTTGCTAACATGCTAGGACTTAACATTTCAGATGGGTTTAAAACATCTGTTACAATTTATATTCTTATTCCTTTTTTAATAATTCCGCAGATATTATTAAGTGGTGTTATGGTAAGTTACGACAAATTAAATCCTGATGTATCGTCGCCCGGAAAAATTCCTTTTTATGGTGAAATAATAACAGCCAGATGGTCTTATGAAGCACTTGCAGTTCACCAATTTAGAGATTGTGAATACGAAAGTTTGCTTTACGAATACGAAAAAGACATGAGTTATGCAAATTATTATAAATTCTGGATAACAGCTTTATCAAACAAAATTTTTGATTACCGAAAATATCTTGAAAATCCAGAAGGAAATGATAAATTCAAAAGCAATATAAATATTTTAGTTAATGAATTGGAAATTAAAGAAAAACACAAATTACTGCCTTTTTATTTTCCTATTGATAGTGTTAGAAAACAGAATGTTTCGATAAGTTCACTCGATTCGCTTGATAATTATTTTAGAATATTAAAAATTTATTATAACAAAAAATATAAAATTGCTGAAACAGAAAAACAAACCATTATAGGTGAAAATGAATCAACACCTGAAAAAAAGAAGGCTTTTTTAGATTTAAAATTAAACACTTACAACGAAAAACTGTCTAGTTTTGTAAAAAAATCAGACGATTTTTTGAAAATTGTAGAATATAAAGAGCAACTTTTCAGAAAATACGAACCAATATTCTACGATTCAGAAAGTTATTTCCTAAAAGCACATTTCTACGCCCCCCGAAAAAACATTTTTGGAATGCCATTCGACACTTTTTGGGTAAATATTTTTGTAATTTGGATACAGACTATTTCTCTGTATATTACTCTTTATTACAGTGTGTTGAAAAACGTTCTTGAATTTGGAGATTATGTAAACCGCAACTTTAAGTTGAAAAAAGAAGCTAAAGAAAAAATTACAGTTGTAAAAAAGGAAAGAAGAAGTAAACTTGCAAAGAAGTTTATTAAGTTGTTTAGATAATTATTGTTACAGAATATAAATAAATAATGCCCAAAAACAAAATCGACGTTTTATAGTATAAACCGCAAATTTCATTCTTGGACTGATATTTATATTATTTTAGCAAATTATTCTTCGATTTCAATCATTTTGAAAGGGATTTTCAAAATTGATTGATAATCTTCTCCTGCTTCAAGCATATCTTCATCATCTTCTTCGTAGTACCAATTTATTACAACTTCTTTACCGTCTTTTTTATGTACAGCTTCAAGTTTTTTAAAAACATCCAAAATACATTTTGATGAACTGGTGTTAAAATATTCGAGCTGAATATTAACTTCAGTAGTACCTTTAGATTCTTCAGCATATCTATCAAGCCAATCAACTAATGGCTTATAAAATTCGATTGAATTTTCCGGTATTGATCTTCCTTTAATTTCAATTCTCCCTTTTTCAGCATCAAAAATTACTGTTGGAGTTTTTGGGGTGCCTTCTTTAATAATTGGATCCATCTTTTAATACCTGTTTATTTTGTTTGTTAATAATTATGTCAATATTATTTCTAAAATAAAAAATTGAAAATCTTTATTATAACTTTCAAATTTATAATTTAATTTATTTCCGGTTTTTTTTGCAATATCTATCATGCCCAAACCGCCACCACCTTTTGACGAAAATTCGTCATTATTTAACACTTTTTTATATAAGTCTTTTAATTCATCTGGTGTTAAATAATTAATCTGGTCGATTCTATCTTTTAAAAATTGCTTTTTTTCTGCTTTTATAAAGTTACCGGTTGTTAATTTATATGCGAAATTATTCAACTTTGAAAATACAAATATAGCAAATTTATTTACATTTTCTGTATTTTCAATAAAATCACTTGGCATTTCTATGTGATGAAATAAATTTTGCAATGCTTCAACCAAAACATTATATGTTTTCTTTGCAAGTTTTGGTTTTTCGTGCATTTCTTTTTCAAAAATATACTCAACTTCCTGTAAAGTTTTAGAAATTACATTGCCGGATATACAACCTTTGTAGGCAATAATTACATCACCTTCGCTCTGAATGTAGTTATAAATATCGTTTATATCCAATGCCATGATTTAATTTAACCCTATTTTTTCTACTTCACAAATATAATAAAAATATGATAAATACGAAATTTTCATTTTTTTTTTCTTATTTTTTTCTTTAAAACTAAGATTTTTTGTACTTACGTGAAATACAAAATAAAAATAGAAATAACAACAATAAACTAATGCAAATTTATATACTTATCAAATTGTTAACTAAATTGTATTTTATTTTAAATCTTTTATCAATCAAAATTAATGCCTTTATTTTTTTGTAAGTTTTAAATTTTCAATAAATCGGTATAATTTGAAAATCTGAAAATCTGAAAATCTGAAAATTTTAGAATGAAATAATGATAGAATGCAAAATTTTTGGTATTAAGTTAGTTGTAAAATTTATTATCATTAGTATTTTATTGAATGTCAGTGATGTAAAAAAATATATCCACTAATTATTAAATAGACCAGAAAATAATTGCAAAAATGAGTAAAAAAAGACAAATTTGTTTATTAATTAATTTTGTATATACAATACTTTGTTAATTATATGTATATTGAATATAATCAGGTTGTTATATAACTGACAACTAAATATCAATTTTTAATTATCTTTAAACTATGTTTTCTATACTATTAAGTGGTTTTAATATTAATTAAATATTGGTATAAAAGAAGTTATCAAATTTAAATCATAATTTATTATAAAAAAATTAAACTATGAAAAGTAAATCGAATATTCTATTTCTGTTATTATTTATATTGTTAATAAATTGTAATCCAAATAAATATAAAACTGAGGAATATGATTGTGATTATTCAAATTGCCAGACATCTGAACCAATTCTGGGAAATCTTAATATTAAACTTACTGTTGATGAAAAAAACAAAGAAGTTCCATTATACTTATACAGAGGTTATTTTGAAGATAACATTATAGTTGATACATTTTTTGCAGAAAATGATGAAATAAATATTAATGCCAACTTAAATACTTTATATACTATTGTGGCTGAGTATTATAAAAATGAAGATACAATTTTGGTTTTTGATAGTAATACGATTGAAGCTTTTAGTGTAGCTTATTGTGATTCATTTTGTTGGACTGTTAAAAAAACATCTTTAAATGTAAAATTGAAATTTTAAAAAATATCAGACAAACAAAAAATATTTAAAATAAATTTTATGAAATCGTATAGAAAAGAACTTTGGTTTGATACAACAAAAAGACGGCAATTCTTTAATATAACTGCTGATATTCAAAAATGTATTAGCGAAAGTCTGGTGAAAGAAGGTTTTGTATTAGTAAACGCAATGCACATAACAGCAAGTGTTTTTATAAATGATGATGAATCTGGCTTGCATTCAGATTTTGAAGTTTGGCTCGAAAAACTTGCACCCGAAAAACCGTATTCACAGTATAAACATAATGGTTTTGAGGATAATGCCGATGCACATTTAAAACGTACAATCATGGGACGTGAAGTTGTGTGTGCAATAACTTCTGGCAAATTGGATTTTGGACCATGGGAACAAATTTTTTATGGCGAATTTGATGGTAATAGAAAAAAAAGAGTTCTAGTGAAAATTATTGGAGAATAATTATTAATTGTTTAATTGTTAATTATTTGATTATCTATTATTTAATTATTAATTGATTTTTATCATTTTTTAAATTTTAATTTATTCAATACCCAAATGTTGTGATTTTTCAGGGTAATTTTAATCAAAAACAAAAAAAGTCATAGACATCGCTTTGCGAACTTGCTTAAATTGAAAGTATTAAGTAAATAGAACAGAAAAAGCTCTTTGAATGTACATTGTAATTATTTTAACATTTATATTTCAATTAAAGCAAGATTTCAAGGAAATGACTTTATTGCTGGCGATTAAGGTTATCACAGTATTTGGGAATAGGCCATTTCAATTATTAGTTTTCTACTCTTTATTTCTTGATTATTATTTCTTAATTTTTTAATTCTTCTTTTAACTTAAAAAAAGCAATCATGAAAAAAACTATTTTTTTATTAATTATTTTGTTTGTATCAAACTATGGTTTTTCACAAACCAATGATACGATTTTTGAAGTTACTGATATTAAAAAGATAACAGTTTATCTTGTCGGAGCTGATATTTCTGCAACTAAATCGGTAACACTTAAAGCAGGTCGAAATGTTGTTGTTTTCAATAATTTGACAACAAAACTTAATTCTCAAACAATCAGGGTTTCAACTGTTGATGAAGGAGCTGCAATACTAAATGTTTCTTATAAAATTAATCGTAACAGTGATAACGTTAAAGATCCAGATTATGTAATAGTTAAGGATTCAATAAAATTAATAAATTCAGAAATCTCAGCATTAAACAACAAAAAAACGTCTTTTGAAACTGAAAAAAATCTATTATCGCAAAACATGAATTTGGGCGGAACTGACAAAGGAGTTGATGTTGCACAACTAAAAATTGCTGCAGATTTTTATCGAACACGTATTTTGGAAATTACAAATGGACTTACTTTAATTCAGGAAGAATTAATGGTTAAAAATGAAAATCTTAGATTGTTAAATCAAAAACAAACTAAATTCACCTCTATTAATGAGCCTTATGGTCAGGTTATTGCATTAATTCAATGTGATAAAGCTAAAAAAGTAATATTCGATTTGCAGTATCAGGTAAGCGATGCAGGATGGTCGCCAGCTTATGATATTAGAGCATCAGATTTGACAAAACCTATTGAACTTTTTTATAGAGCAAATGTTTACAATAATACTAATATTGACTGGGATAATGTAAACTTAGTACTTTCTACTGCAGACCCTTCCGTATCAAAAACTCAACCTACTTTACAACCTTGGTATTTAAATTTTGATACCTATACCGACAATTCAAAAAGCTATGATTGGAGTTCGGGTGAAGGTAGAATACAAAATGCTTATGTGCCTCAAACTAATTCAGAATCTTACTCTTTAGATAATAATGTAGAACAAACTATTTCTTTCAAAGAAGTTGAAGTAACATCATTAAATGCTGAATTTCCTCTAAGTATGCCATATTCAATACCATCTGATAATCTGCCTTATCTAGTTGATATAACAGATTATGAATTACCTGCAACTTACGAACATTTTGCTGTAAGTAAGATGATTAAAGATGTTTATCTTTTAGCAAAAATTACAGGTTGGGAAGATTTAAATTTGGTTGAAGGCAAAGCCAGTCTGTTTTATGATGGAACTTATATTGGTGAATCATACATAAATACACGAAATGTTGAGGATACTTTAGACCTTTCGTTAGGTGTTGATAACAAAGTTTTGGTAACTCGAACCAAAATTAAAGAATACAGCAGCAAACAATTTATTGGTAATAAAATTTCAGAAACTTTTGTATATGAAATAGTTGCTAAAAATAACAGAACAACTCCAATTGACATTGAAATTTTAGACCAAATTCCAATTTCGCAATCAAATGAAATTGAAGTAGAAGTTGTTGAAATTTCAAAAGCTAAAAAAGACGAAGCAACTGGCGAATTAAAATGGAAATTAAATTTAGAATCAGGTGCTTCCGAAAAAATTAAAATTTCTTATATTGTAAAATATCCAAAAAATAAATCGGTAGAAATTGAACAATCTAAAAAACAAAAAATGAGATTGTTTTAAATTACAATTGTTCGTTAGTATTTGAAAATTTGAGAATTTGGAAATGTGAAAACTTGAGAATGTGAAAACTTAAAAAATTTGAAAATTTGAGAATTTGGAAATGTGAAAACTTGAGAATGTGAAAACTTAAAAAATTTGAAAACTTGAGAATTTGAGAATTTGGAAATGTATGATTTTATGTTTGTTGTACGATTTTTATTTTATTTATTTGCTCAAATGTGATATAAAAAAAGCCGATTTAAAATCGGCTTTTTTATAATTTCTAGTATAAAGTTAAATTATATTTTTTTGCAAATTCTTCCTGAACTGCAGAAAATTTTGTTAAAGCTTCATCTAATTTACGTTTTGAAGCTTCGTCTAATTTATCCCACTGAGCATAATTATCTTCAGTAAATTGTTCATCAGGTATTTTATAAATTCTAACCATTTCTTTGTATTCTGATTCAAGAATTGTTTTGTAAGAACTAAATAAAACTAATGCTTCATCTTTAAAATCAGTTTTTCCGTCAAATTTATCCAAAGCTGTTACTGCTTCAACGCTTTTTGATATCTGATTAATAGCTTCATTATAAGCTGCATCCATATCAGCAGGAATGTAATATTGGAATGATTCATCAAGTTTGTCAATTTTTACAACAATTGCACTTTGTTCAGCAATAATTTTATCGTTATACTCTGCTGCTTCTTCTGCAGTAGGACCGCAGGAACTTAGAATTAATACAAGCGATAATGACAAAAGTCCTAGTATTCTTTTCATAATGTTTTTTTAATTTAAGTTAATAACTTTGGCAAATATATAAATAATTATAAAAGAAATCCTAATTTTTTTGATTAATTTGTATATTCAAAAATATTGGGAAATTTAATTTTCTTTACGAATTTACAGACACTTTTTTATCATAATACATTGATAAATAACTATAAATATTTAAATTTCCACATTTACCACAAAGAAAAAATAATGTTAATCAATACTTTAAAAAGATAAAATATTTTGAAATTTATCATACACATTATTAGTGAATATAATTTATGTCGCATACTTATTTTAACTGAATTATTCTTTTTCTTTTTAGCATTTATCTTATTATATTATTGTATTACAGTAAAATAAATAAATATTGAAGTGTGTTTTCTGTACGAAATATTTGCAGTAATTTACTTTTTTAAAATTCATAGATTCTTTTTTCTATTGGAATTTGTTTAACTTTTTCGATATTTTCCTGAATTTTATCCAAAACTTTTATTAATCTAGCAGTTGGTGGCTTATTTTCAAAAAAGAAACCAATGCCTGAAATTTTCAATACTTCAATTAATTTTTCTGCTTTTGATATGTAATCCCGCTCATTTTCACAATCTGATGCCAATAATCCAAAATGCAAAGTCAAATCGTGATTATATTTTTCGGCTGGATTGAAAATTGCCTTATACAATTCTGTTGATAAATCATCTGTATCCATATATATTTTTTAAGTTTCACATTTTTGCATTTTCAAAAATAAAAATCTCAATTTGTAAATTTTAAATTATTTTCTATTGAATATTAAAATTATAAGATATTACAAATACATTTAATTTATAATTGGCACATTGCTTTTGCTAACATTGCTCCTACTCTAGCATTATTAAAAACCAGTTGTATATTAGCATCTAAACTTTTTCCTTTTGTAATTTTTTTAATTTCGCCAAGCAAATAAGGAGTAGTTTCTTTTCCACTTATTCCGAGAGATTTAGCATTTTGCAACGCATTTTCTATCGACGAAGTTATATAATTATAATCCATTGCATATTCTTCGGGTATTGGATTAGCAATCACAACTCCTCCTTTAAGATTCAGTTCCCACTTAACATTCACACTAGCTGCAATTTCATAAATTTCATATGAAAACTGAACAAGTTTAAAACCACTCCTGCGAGTGTAGAATGCTGGTAACTCATCTGTTTTATAGCCAATTACAGGAACACCATGTGTTTCTAAAAATTCGAGTGTTAGCCCTAAATCAAGAATAGATTTTGCACCTGCACAAACAACTGCAACATTTGTATTTGCAAGTTCAACTAAATCAGCAGAAATATCGAATGTAGTTTCAGCACCTCTGTGCACTCCGCCAATTCCTCCGGTAACAAAGACCTTAATACCAGCCATTTCTGCAATTATCATAGTAGATGCAACAGTTGTAGCACCATGAATTTTTTTGGCAACAACTAAAGGAATATCACGACGACTAACTTTCATTACATCAGGTGATTTTCCCATAATTTCGAGTTCTTCGTCATTTAATCCTACTTTTAAAATTCCATTCAAAATTCCAATAGTTGCCGGAATTGCACCATTTTGACGAACTATTTCTTCGCATTTCCGTGCAGTTTCAACATTCTGAGGATAAGGCATTCCATGCGAAATGATTGTTGATTCTAAAGCTACTACCGGAATATTATTTTTTAAAGCCTCTACTATTTCAGGTTTTATATCAAGATATTTTTCGAACATATATCATATTTATTTATAATGTTTTCAATATAATTTTCTGTAATATTTGTATTTACTGAATTTTTATCCATAACTGCTGCCAAAGACATTGCTGTACCGAATATTGCAGAAGATTTTACATCTTTATTTTTCAAATAACAAAATGCAACTCCCGAAATATAAGCATCACCTGCTCCTGAGGCATTAAGTGCTTCAATAGAAATTCCTTCAATTATCCCTTTTTCAAGTTGATTTGAATAAAAGCAGCCTTTTTTTCCCATGGTTATAAAAACTTGTTTTACACCTTTTTCAATAAAATAATCTGACATTTTGAGCAAATCTTTTGTTGAATTCATTTTTATTCCTGTAAGCATTTCAGCTTCAGCTATATTTGGTTTTATAGTATGAAAACTACCAATAAAATCTTTTACTTTTTTTGCTTTTATAACTGAAACTAAATCAAGAAATACAGGTATATTTTTAAATTTTTCAGAAATATATTTTAAAGTATCTTTAGTCAAATTTGTTTCGGCTACAATTAAATTACTTTTTATAATTTCGTCATAATTTTTTTCGATAAATTCGGGTGTAATTTCCTCTGTTATATCTGTATTAACAACGGCAAGTTCTAAATTTTTCTGAAAATTGTTGATAGATAAATATAATGCTGTCGGCATAGAATCGCTTCTAACACTTTTACTTATTTTTATGCCTGAATTATGGCAGAAATCCGATAAAATTTTACCCCACTGGTCGTTTCCCAAAGCTGTAAACATTTCAATATCAATACCCAAAAGTGTTAAATTCTCGGCAATATTTCGCCCAACTCCACCGGGTGTTATAAAGATATGACCCGGGTTTGAGTCGCCTTTTATTAGATTTTCGTTTGGAAGACCTGTTACATCTAAAATTGATGCTCCAATAACAGAAATTTTATTCACTTTAAATATATTTAGTTAGAAATATTTTTTTTATAATAAATAATTAAACAACTCTGATTTTTACAGTATAATACATTATTATTGAACCTTAATTTATATTTTTATACATATAGAAAATATGTATTTAGTATATTTTATAACTATGATAAATAAATGGTTATGTTATAATATTCACCAAAAGCCCTTGATAATATATTTTTTAAAATTACAAAAATCATTTATAAAATAATATGTAATATTTTTTTATAACAAACTTTAAATTTAATATTTTCAAAACTTCAAATTCTTAAATTTTTATATTTTGTAAAAAATATCATTACAACCAACTATCGTATGTCCTAAGTTAATTGTATTTTATTCATTGTCAATTCGTTTATTATCTTTAATATAAATACTATTTGAAAGTTTTTTCAATGCCTTTATAAAATCTTTTTCATTAAGAATTTGTAATTGATATTGAATGATTTGACGCAACTTGTTGAAACGTTCTATTTTTTCAATTTTATTGCTTATCATGTCTGCATTAAGGCTTTCGATATTTGATAAAACAGCCAATTCATTTATACTTGCAAAATCTCTAATATTCAATCCTTTATTAGCATGTTCTGGATTTGCTTCTCGCCATTGTTTTGCAGTACAACCAAATAACGCAACATTCAATAAATCTGCTTCTTCTGCGTATATTATCCATTCTTTATCTTTTTCAAAATTGAGTTGTGGAATTATATTTTGTTTTATAGCATCAGTATGAATATGATAGTTTACTTTGCTAAGAATTCTTTTTACATTCCATTCTAAATTGTATTGATTGTTTTCAATCTGTTTAAGTCGTTGATATTCTTTTATTAGATAGAGTTTAAAAACAGGATTTATTGCTGAACCAAATTCAAAAGCAATATCTTTATGAGCATACGTTCCACCATACCTACCAGATTTCGAAACAATTCCAATTGCATTTGTCTTTTCAATCCATTGTGTTGGGCTTAGAACAAAACTTGGCAAGCCCGCTTCCATTTTAAAGTGGTCGAATTCGACCACTTTAAAATTTGGATTATACATTTGTTCACAAGTTCCTAAAAATTCTAGAGTAGTTCTGTTTCTTATCCAATTTTTTATTATATCCGCCGCTCTGCTACCGCCTTCTTTAGCTTTTGCCATATCGGTAATACAAATATAATCATCGTCTTGATATTCAACAATTGATATAATTATTTTTTGGACTTCTATGGTTTTTGTTTTTGACATTAACTATTCTGTTTTATTAATTTTCCTTCATTTATCGTTATATGTAAATTGTGTAAATGCCTTGTTCTAAAAAAAATAGTGTCGTTATGTTTATCCAGTAATTCTATACATGTTTCTCCAAAAGATTTTAAAATTAATTTACCAATTTCTGTTGTGTCTGTTTCTGTTGTATTATCTTTCATTGTAAATACATTTTCACCGAAATAATTAATCTTTCCATATATTGTATCACCATTTTCATTTATTTTTGTAAACAATGTATCATTAATTTGAATAGAAAATATCTCATAAATTATTTGAACTTGAGTTATACTATCTTCATTTTTAATCAATTTTCGATTTTTAATCTCAACTTTATATTTACCATTTTCCAATTTATTAGACCTATAATCCGTAATTGAATATAAAACCAAAACTATAAAAAATATCAAAATCTGCTTCATAATCACAATTTTTAATTGCAAGTCACAAACTTTTGATAAATAGAATTATTTTTAAATTTCATAATACTAAACCTGTAACAGATTCTATCCAGTTTTTATGCGATGAAATTCGGGTAAAAACAGCAATATCACCATACTCAGAATCAGTATTTCCGTAAGATACTATTCCAATAATTTTCCAGCCACCATCTAAATACATTAATGCTGCACCTCCGCTATCACCCGGAACTGTTGTTCCTTCTAATCCAAGAGGCTGACTTTCACTATCTCCAGAAGATAAAAATTCATCGTCAACAGCATAAAAAGCATCAATTCCAAGTGAATTAGTTGTGTTATCTGGATTATCAAAATCACACGCAATAATTCCGCCTTTGTAAATATCACTTCCAGTATAAGAATTTGAAGGTGTTATATTTGTAAGCTTTCTGTCCATAATATTTTCAAAAGCATGTCTGTTGGTATAAATATCAACTCCAAGAAATTCAGAATAATCACCATAGCCTGATACAAATATTTTGTTATTAATTACGTCATTTTCACCAAAATAAGCAGGAATTGGAGTAATATTTGTTACTGGAGCAGAAAGATGAATAATTGCAATATCAACACCTTCTTTATCACCTGTTTCGGGATTTGTAAACCAACCTGGATGAATAAAAATCTCGGAAGCGGTATATGAAAAATCCGGGTCCAAAAAATCGTTTCCAATGAAAAATTCAACTGTAGAAGCCTCTGGAATAGTTTGATTATCATCTGATAACACATGAGCAGCTGTTACAACCCATTCTGAATTTATTAATGTTCCACTACCTTCATT
>Ga0316608_1000540_pt1 | contig 17483 bp, 23 predicted proteins | sample MIS2016152B_MG_FD_207673 | JGI IMG/M metagenome (GOLD analysis project Ga0316608, IMG submission 207673) | Microbial mat bacterial communities from Middle Island sinkhole, Lake Huron, Michigan, United States - MIS.2016.152B | ecosystem: Environmental > Aquatic > Freshwater > Lake > Sediment...
TATTTTTAAAGAAATTTAATATTTTATTTAAAATTTTAATAATGAACGGATTAGGTTTAAGATTTAGAGAATTACGAAATTACTTGAAAATGACGCAAATACAATTTGCTGAAATACTAAATATTTCTCAATCTTCACTTACTCAAATAGAAAAAGAAAGAGTTAATCCTACATTAGAGCAAATAGAAACATTATTAAAAAACTTTATAAATATTAAAAAAGATGTTAATTCGAATTGGCTTCTCTCCGGTTTCGGTGAAATGTTCGTAAAAGAAAATAGTGTAGGTGTTCAAAAGATAAGTGGCACGATAAACGGGCATTCGAATGTAGTGGGTAATAACAACACGGTACACAATGACGGTGATTTAATGAAAATAGAGTTTCTGGAGAAAGAAGTGGCCGGGCTAAAACGTGAGAATGAAACGCTCCGTGAGTTGGTAGATGTATTGAAGAAAAAGGAATGAAATGGAAAAAATAGTAAATGAGTATATCGAAAAATTAAAGGTAAAATTTAGCGAAGTACCTTTGTTACAATCAAAAGACCAATTAACCAATCTTGCATTAAGTACATTGGTTTATTCTGAATTAGAAAAGGTATATAACAAATTGCTAACTGAGTTAAAAAATGAAATTGAGTTAAAAGAAATCAATTTTAATGAAAAGAATAAACTATTAGAACAATTTGCAGAGGCAAGTAAAAGCGAATCAATAAAAATAATCAGAGGCTTAATTTGATTATTCATTTAAAAATTCAGTTAAGTTTAATTCAATGTTAATGTTTACGCCAAGTGTTTTCAATTTTGTTCTTATTTCAATAAGTTTAGTGTTCAACTGCGTAATTTTCTTATATCTTTTAAGAAATAGTTTGTCTTTAACTGATTGCTGTTTATTTATTTCGTAGCAATATCGAAAATACAGGAAAGAAACGAGGTTTTTGAATAGTGTATTCATAAGTATTTGAATTAATTATTTAGTTAATGAATCATCAATTAGGTTGTTTTTTACAACGAAATTAATTTCAAAACCGAGTGATTCTAATTCATCAATAGTTGGTTTAATTGATTGAATTAACTCACGAATTTTTGTTATTTTATTAATAAAGTGTTCTTTATTAATAAAGGTGTCGGGTAAATGATTTGTATTCATAAGTAATTAAGGTAATAACGTGAGTATTTTTTTCTTATAAAGGTAAATGGTTATAAATAGGATATATAAAACACAGTGTATTAAATAATAAATCATTAATTCATAAGAAAACCGAAAGAATAAAGAAAATATTGCAAAAACAAATGTTGGTATAGTAAGGGTTGCGTTTTTGCCGTTTGTGGACGGTACATATCCAAAAAACAGTATTGAGTTAATATAATACAAAATAAATATTATGTTTTTAATGAGTTTCATAACTATAAATTTTAATAGTGTTATCGAAAATTACTTAGGTGAAATATTGTTTATATTAACTTTAATATTTTGGAAATACTTTAAAAAAATACGACTGTTTAGATTATTCCCTTTTCTTATTAAGCATAATAAATTATTTGAATATGTATATTTTACTGATTTAGCTAAATTAAAAATTGATAATTCAACAAAACGAATATCAAATGCTTATCAGTTTGTTATTCTTTTTATATGTGTAATCCTTTTGAATAATATCATACTGTGGATTTGTTTAATTATAATAATTGTTTATTCAGAAGCTTACAGAACATCAATTGAAAATAAATATATTTTATTTGAGACAGAGATGTTTTTATTACAATCGAAAACAGATAAAAAAGTTTCTTCTTATCTTTATTATAATTGGTCAAAAATGACAAATTCAAAAGACTACGAATTAATTTTAGAACGAATTAACCAGGTTAATAATTTAGATACAAATATATAAAATAGTTACATATTTAGATAATTGGATAAATAAAAAAAAGCAATAGAAATTAAATAGCGTTTTTTTGCCGATAGGTTGCCAAAAAAAAGTAAAATTAAATAAAGCATTGTAATTTAGTATATTGTCGGTTCAGAGCATCTGCCTTACAAGCAGAGGGTCAGTGGTTCGAATCCACTAGTTCCCACTCAAAAAAAATAAGCTAAATTACATTAAAACAGTAATTTAGCTTTTTTGTTTTATACCTACCATCAAAAGACGATTAATTCATATTTTACAAAATAACCCTATTTTTTTTGCCAAATGGTTGCCAAAAAGTCGTTTTGTATTCATTTGAAAATCAGGAAAGAAAAAAAGAATAAATTTGGTCAAGTTCCTGTATTACTTTACGTTTACTCCAAAAAAAGTAGCGCATTTATCAATACCGGTATTAAAATTAAATCACATCAATTTGATATACACGAACAAAAGATAATAAAACACCAAAACGCTAATGAATTAAATTTTTTGCTAAATGAGAAAAAAGCAGAGATAATAAAATATATAATTCTCAATGAAATAGATACACTTCCGGCAAAAGAAATAATAAAACAGTTTGAAACAAAAGACATAAATATAAATTTGTTCGATTTTATTCAGCAAATAATTTCAGATAAACGCATCAATAACAAACGTAGTACAGCTTCCAGTTATGAATGTATGTTGAATCAGTTGAAAAAAAGTAATTTGATTACAAACTTCAATGATTTAACTAAAAAAAACATTCAATTATTTGATAATTATTTACATCAAAAAGGTATTAACGAAACATCACGAAGTATTTATTTACGGTCATTAAGAGCCGTTTGCAATAAAGCAGTAAATGAAGATTTGCTAATAATTTATCCATTCAAAGGCTTCAAACTTCCTACTAAAAATAACGTAAAGCGAAATATTTCAATCCAAGATATTAAAAATATTTATACGTACCAACCTGAAAACCAAAAACAAGATATTGCCAAAAATATATTTTTGCTTTCGTTTTTCTTTGCCGGTATGAATTTTAAAGATATTTTGAACATTAAAAAAACAGACGTTTATCAAAATCGAATTGATAAAAACAGGGCAAAAACAGGAACTGAAATATCTATATTAATCCATCCGGTTGCAAAAACTATAATTGAAAAATATGCCGGTAATTTATTTTTGTTAGAATTTATTGAAGGCAAGAATTTTGAAAACAGAAAATCAGAACCACATTCAGATTTTATTAAAGTGGTAAACAAACAACTTAAAATTATTTGTTCCAAATTAGAAATAAATAAACCCGTTTCAACCTATTACGCCCGGCATTCATTTGCCACTATTGCCGCTAATTTAGGTGTAAAACATGAAATAATATCCATTCTTTTAGGGCACAAACTCAATTCTATCACAGATTATTACATCGAATATAATAAGGACGTTATTGACGATTCGCTTTTTTTAGTTATTGATAAAATTTGTGGGTGAAAAAATAATTATTTTTCATAAAAACATGTGTAAATATTTGCACAAATAGAAATTAATTCATATCTTTGTTATGTCAATAAAAAATAAGTAAAACAATAAAAACAAAGAAAATGAATGAATTTATTAGAATCTCGAAACGATTAAGAAATCTAAAAACCATTGTAAAAGGAGCGAAACAATCAGTAACAGAATTAAAAGAAAAAATAAAAGAAGCTGAAGAAAAGATTGAACGACTTGAAAAAATAATAAAAAAAACCGAAACTGAACTTCAAAAACAGATTGAAAAAATAAAGAAAGATTTGCAGTAAAAACAGGGGCGAAAGCCCCTAAAAAACATACAGCTATGAAGAACAAAGAATTAGAAAAAATATTTAAAGATGCATCAGAAATTACCGATGATGATATTCAAGATTTGTTTCTAAAAAAACAATTGTCGGGCAAAGATATTACCGATAGTGATATAGATGATATTGAGGCAACTATTGACAATGAATTGAATGAGCTTAAAAAAGAAATAGAACAGATTGAAAAAACCGGAAAAATAATTTAGCTTAACTTTGTTTTTGCATACTTATTTTTATTGACAACCGGTTTCATGGGGCTGCACAATGGCAGCCCTTTCTAATAAAAACAAAACATATGGAAGATAAAACAAACGAAATAGTAAAACTTCTTAATCAGTTCCCTTTTTTCAAAACCATTGCCTTTACTTCATGGTTTGGAATACCAAATAGCACTTTGCAAATGGCAGTAAAAGGCAAACGAAAAATACCACAAAAACACCAGGCTAAATTGCTACAGTTTCTTTCTGATTTTACCAATATTACTTTTTCAAATACTCATCAATAATCCTAATTTGTCGATTTACTTCCCAAATCAGAAAATTATATTTCCATTTTATCCAAAAACTACCACTTTTTGCTTTTTGTTTAAAATACAAAATCTTATTCAGCAAATCGGCTCTGCGGTCGTTCAATCGTTCCGTTATACTCATCATCGTTTAAGCATTCTATAATAAGTTTGAATGGTTATATTTAACCGCTTTGCTTTATCCACATGAGGCATTTTCTGTGTAGAAAATTCCTTTACCTCAATGGTTTTCAATAAATAATCTCTACGCTTCGCAGTGATTATTTGATCATCGTATGCTTGTAATATCTTCTCCTTTGTCATCATGGTTAAAATACTATCATCATTTTGATATGTTTATTAATGCAAAGATATAAAAATCAATTATATTTTTGTATCTATATATGTATATAATTATATGACATTTTTCAACAAAATAAAACAAATTCTTTTTACATCAGGTTCTTTACAAAGAATAAAACCTACTGTAACAGGATTTGGAACTATAAACCCGGTTTGGCTTACCTCGTCAAACGTGGCGTTATTATCTATTTACACCGGAATAACTGAAATTAACTCTATGGTAGATGAAATAGCAGAGCTTGCATCATCCATCGAGTTAGGGTTATATAAAAAAAACAATAAAGGAGACGAAATAGAAATAACAGATCATTGGGTACTTGATTCTTTAAAAATGCCAAATCCTATTCAAGATGGGAAGCTATTTCGAAAAACAAATGCAATCTTTTATCTCACATTAGGCAATTCATTCATCAATAAAGTAGATGCTAATTTACCAAAAGCAATCAACAAGGTTGAGCTTTGGGTATTACCGGCCCAATATTTACAAATAGTGACTGAAGATCCATTTGATTCTGTTGATTACCGATTAAATAAAATAAACAGATATGAATTAAACACAGGTTGCAAATTAACATTTTCGCCCGATGAAATAATTCATATAAAAGATGTAAATGTAAATTTTGATAATGGTCAATACTTGTTAGGATATGGAAATTTGGCACTTTCCATAAAAAGCAACACTTCTTTAAGTTCTATTCATGATGCAATTGTTTCTATGTTTCAGAAACGAGGCGCATTAGGTATTATTTCATCTAAAGATTCTCAATTTCCGCTTTCGGGTGATGAGGCGAAAGCTTTAAAACAAAAATACTTTGAAGAATACGGCCTCCACGCCAACAAATCAAGTATTTTGATAACTACCGGAAACGTAGAATACACACAAATGGCTATGGATTTAATGCAATTGCAATCTTTAGAAAATAAAAAAGATGCAATAATAGCTATTGCCAACAGGTATCGTTATCCATTACCATTAATTTTTAACGATGCAGCCACTTATAACAATATGGATACCGCAAGGAAATATTTATATACAAATGCTGTAATTCCTTTATTAAAAACAGAATGTGCGGCCTACAATAAAGGTTTTAATCTCGAAAAAGAAGGGCTTTATTTCCGGCCAAAACTCGAATCTATTTCAGAGTTGAAAGAAGATGAAATGCAGAAAGAAATATTATTACAGGGTAGGCTTGATCGCGGTATAATTTCGATTCCTGAATATAGAAAAGCAATAGGACTTTAATAAAAAAAATATGAATTTCAAAACGATAAATAACGGATTTTTAAAAGATGTTGATTCAAAAAAAGGCATTGTAACAGGATATTTTGCAGCCTTCAATAATATTGATTCAGGTGGCGACATGATTATTCAGGGCGCATTCAAAAAATCCATTCAGGAACGCGGCAAAGGTGGCAAAGATTTAATTTTTCATTTATTACAACATAATACAGAACAAGTTCTTGGAAAGCCAAACGTATTAAAAGAAGATGCCACCGGGCTGTATTTCGAAACCGAAATAGTAAAAACGTCTTTCGGGGAAGATACATTGAAACTTTATGATGCCAACGTATATAATCAACATTCCATTGGTTATCGAGAAATTAAAACTGAAAGGGTAGAAATTCCGGCAACAACTGAAAAACCTTCTGGCGTATTTTATAAACTTTTAGAGTTAAAATTATTCGAAGGTTCAACAGTTACATGGGGAATGAATGAAAATACACCGTTTTTGGGAATGAAATCAGGCGAAAACGAAATCAATTTCATTACCGGAAAAATGAATAGAGTGTTAAAAGCTCTGAAAGTAGGTTGTTTAACTGATGAAACGTTAAACAATCTCGAAATAGAACTTAATCAGCTTCAAAATATATTCAATTCACTTCTGAATGAGAAAAAACAGCCGGATGATTCCACTGAAAAAAACATTCAAAAGCCGGATGCAAGTTTTTGGACGTGTTTAAATAACGTAAATTTTTAATTAATCAATTTTTAATAATTATGAAAACTTCAAGAAAAATCATTAGTGTTTTATTTTGGGCACTCATGGGTAGCATTCTTTTTGCATCCATCGGATTACCCACATTAGTAGGCGCGATTGCGCTTCAGTTTATGAATCTTATTCCTATGCCTTCGGGTGTTCTGGGTGAAAACGCTGTTTTTACCAAAGAACAGGAAGAATTTTCGGAAATGATTCAAAAGAAACTCGATAAATTTAAAGCTGAATTGGATCGCGGGTTTTTAACTCAAACGCAATTCGATAATAAATTTAAAGAAATCGAAAAACTCATTCAGGATAATTCAGGGTTAGATAAATTCAACGCAGTTAAAACACAAGTTGAAGAAATCAAAACCGGATTACAGGAAATGGCTTTGAATTACGAAAAAATGAGAAAACATGGTAATAATACCAACTCTTTCAAACAATCGTATGATGAAGCTATTGGTAAAGCTGCTGAATTGATTCGTGAAAAAATAAAAGCCGGTAATAAATCAGGGTTTGTGGATATTGAAATAAAAGCTCCGGCAACGATGACTGAAGCCGCTAACCTTTCCGGTAGTTATGTTATTCAACCCAATGTGGAAGTTGGATTTAATAATATAGTTAGAGAAAGTTTTGTTTTGCGTTTGCTTTCCAATACAGCCTCTATTATAAGTAATTTAATTACATGGGTAGAACAAACTGCTTTTCAGGGTTCAGCTGCGAATACTGCCGAGGGAGCTGCATCAAGTCAGGTTTCATGGTCGTATGTTGCCGCCAGTGCAAAGGTAGAGGATATTACCGATTACATTAAAGTTACTGAAGATTTACTGGATGATTTGCCCGGATTACAAGCAGAAATCAGCGGCAATTTAATTCATCAGTTATCATTGAAAGAAGATAGCCAATTACTTGCCGGAACAGGTGTAACGCCTCAAATAAACGGACTTACCAAATATGCAAAAACGCTTTCAAATGCAGCTTTGCAAAATAAAGTAGATTTAGCGAACAACTGGGACGTTATAGGAGCGGCAATTGCTCAGATTTACGCAAACGGTAAAGGCCGTTTCATTCCTAATGCAGTAATCGTTAATCCGATTGATTTCTACATTATGACTTCTGCAAAAGCAACTACCGGCGAATATGTAATGCCTATTTATAGCATGCCTGATGGGTATGTGATAGCAGGTGTTAAATTACTTCAATCGGTTACCATTCCTCAAGGATCTTATTTAGTAGGTGATTTATCAAGATTTAATATTCGTGATCGTCAAACAATTACTATTCAAATGGGTTGGGAAAACGATGACTTTTCAAAACGATTAGTTACCGTTCGAGGTGTGAAAAGATTAGGTTCATTTGTTAAAGCAAACGATACAGAAGCTTTTGTTTATCATACTTTTGCAGCCGGTAAAACATTTTTAGAAACTGCTTAATCTAACAACGGATAATTGATAATTGTTTTTTCAATTATCAATTATCCACTTTAAATTATCAATTATGAAAATAATAGCATTATCAGATTTAATTTACAAAGGCACAAAAATTAAACGTAGCGAGGTGGTTGAAATTCCCGATAAGGTAGCGAAATCATGGATTAGTTTAAAAATTGCCTGTAAAGCAAGTGAGGAATTAGAAGAATCTTTTAATAATTTACAAGAAGCTATTGAAAAGGAAGAACTAAAAAAATTAGCTAAACCCAAAAAGAAATGATTTTTATTACTGATACAGATTTTTGTGGGTTGTTGAACATTTCGGGAACAGACAATCCGGCAACGAAAGAAAAACTTTTTGATATTGCCGAGCAAATCCAGATTAAAGAACTGGATTTGATTTTAGGGTATCAACTAGCGAAAGATTTTATTTCCGGCTTATCAATAATTCCAGAGGTTCAGAAATGGTTGGATTTACGCGATGGGAAAGAATTTGTTTATAATGGCTGTGTATGCAGATTTAAAGGTATGAATGAAATTTTTAAATATTTAACCTATTATCAATGGGTTAAAGAAAACGAAAATCAATTAACTGCTCAAGGTAATTTGCAAGCATCCACGCCAAACGGTTTTAATCATTCGAATCCGCGTGCTAAATTAGTTTGGGCTTATAATGAGGCTGTAAAACAGATTATTGAATGCCAAAAATTAATTGAAATCGAAAATGAGGTTCTGGCCGATACTTATGCAGGTTTTTCACCTTCAAATTATTCATTTATTAATCTGTTCGATATATGATTATCATTCCGCAAATAGTTGAAACGGTAGTTTCCAGACTTAGAAAAACAGGAAAAATATTAACAATTTCTTGTGTTTCCGGTAGTAAATACAGAATTACAACCGATGTAAATATATCCTTAAAAGGAGGCGATTACATTACCATTTCAGGAACTACACAATTCAATAATGAAAACGTTAAGGTTATTTCCGTAGAATCTCGTAATGTTTTCACGGTAGATAATGGCATAAGTTCATTAACAGATGAAACAAGCGGTTTATGGGTTGCCAATGCACCTTACTTCGTTTTCGGCTCTTATGCAGAGTTAATGGAGTGGCTTAAAAACAGAAACGATTCAAAAACATTCAAAAATCAGCGTTTTCCGTTGGTGGCTTTAATTGATTATGGCACTGAAAGTATATCGAATCAGGAAAATATTTACGAAGAAACGAATTTATATATGATTTTATTAACGCCTACCGATGTAAATTGGACCAATACACGGCGTTTGCAAGAATCATTTATAAAAACGCTTTACCCTTTGTATTACGAATTGATTTATGAGTTCAAACGAAACAAAGATAAGTTCTTTCATATTATGCCTTCAGATAAACCATTGCATGAGAAAACAGACTGTTTTTTTGTTGGTTCCGAAAAATCGCAAAACATCATTAACGAATTTGTTGATGCTATTGAAATAAAAAATTTAAAAATTAAAATCTTAAATAACTAATAAAATTATGGCAAATTTATCAAACACACGTTTTCCGGTTACTAATCCATATATCGGGTACACTACCGGTTATTTACTTTCTGAAAGCAGATTAGAAGCGGTTACAGAAGAAAGTGCAATGCTTGAGGCAACCTGGGACGGGTTTATTAAAGCTCCATCGAGTATTAGAGCATATCCAATTATAGGAGAAAATTTTAAAGTAGAATTGGCCGATGATGAAATCGTTTCCGAAACCGGAATTGGTGGCAGAACCATTCAATTATATCAAAAAGGTGGCGTAGACAAATTCAGTATTCCAAACGTAACGCCAAAAATGATGCGTAAACTATTGACTTTTGACAAAAAGTATTTATACCGCGCCATTGTTACCTCAAAAGGATATATAAAAGGTATCACAGATCAAGCAACAAAAACAAAATTTTTGTTCGAAAAAGTGTATGTAATGGTTTCAAAATCGAAAGATAAAGAAGCGGAAAGCGAAAAATTAACTATTACTATGCAAAGCCAGGAGCCGGAAGATACTCTTTATAATGGAATGGTTGTAATGCCTTCTTTCGATATTAATGATAAAACCGGACTTTGGGACGTGGTAATTGCTAAAACATCAGCAACCACAACTAAAATAGTGGCTACCGTTAAAACCGATTTGGAAAACAGCCCATATGTAGGTTTGCAAAAAGCCGATTTTGATTTAAAATTAGGCGCAACACCTGTAACTATTACAATCGCCACTGATAATGGTGATGGTTCTTATGATTTGGCAGGTACTTTTGCAACCGGAAGTTATACGCTGGCACTTAAAGCCCCTGCGCTATTAACTACCGGACATTTAATTGAAGGTATAAATACGTTATCAATTACCATTTAATGAATCTGATTCGATGAGTACTATGATTTTTATCATGGTATTCATCGTTTTTTTTCTATGGAAATATACACAGATATACGACAACTTCCGGTGGCTAATTTTTTCGAAATTACCAAAACGGGAAATTTTGCATTTATGCAAAAACAGGACTTTTTTACATCAGCAACCCAACTTTTTGAGAATGATGAATATTTAAAAAATGCTTTCCGTGAAATCGTTTATCAACTTCCTGATGTGGATTGTTCAAACGAACGATTAATGGCCAAAATTCTGTTAAACGATTTATATTATCAAATAGAACCTAAGCCGGAATATAAAAACAAAAAAGCATTATACGAACATCAACTTAAACAAAAGTTTGAAGCCGTTGTAAAAATACAAACAACCAATATAGACGATGAAATTGGCGTGTTAAGTAAATTTTTAGGCTTTCAAATAGATCGCTTCAAAATGAGTTTAGCCGATTACCTGGCCCATCGCAAACAATTTACTAAAAGCATTCAATACAATGGGAATTGATGGAATGATAAACCAGCTTAAAAGCATTGATATTGATAAAATGATATTTCGGATTTTATCTAATTCTAATTTGCAATATAATTTAATTGGAGACATTCAGAAACGAATTTTCGAAAAAGGTATTACCGCAACAGGGAAAGTATTACGAACAGATTTTGCACGCAGTAATTCCAAACGGTTAAAAGGTAAACAGGGTTTTTATTCCAAAAACACGGAAATCATTAAACGGGCAAAATCGCAACCTGTAAACCGGGTTACTTTATCCGATACCGGCCAATTTTTCAATAGTTTTAGTATAAAACATTCGAAAAACTTTATCACAATTTCAGCAGAAACACGAAAAAAAAACGGTAGGATTGAAGATAATTTCAAAGATTCATTCGCCACAAATGCAGAATTTTCAAACGAAATATTAAATCTTAATACCGATGAACAGCAAACACTAATAGAAGTAATGAAACAAGAAATGTTAAACGAATTTAAAAGAATATTAATGTAATGGAATTGAAAGAATTATTAAACAGTTTCCCTGTATGGATTGGGCTTTCGGTATGGATAATTTATGCAGTTGTAACCATAACAATGAAGTATTTCGAACGGAATTTAACTATGAAAATAGAAGCTGATAAACGAAATATTGAAATAAAAAAATACAATGAAGAAGCGGTTTGGAAAGAAAAAGTAATGAGTTTGTTAAATAAAGAAGTAATTGATGTTCTTTCTTTTGCTCAGGCTCAATACATTTACACATTTTCCATACAAAGTGCAGAACGTGATTTATTACTGAAATTATACGATATAATTGACCGGAATCATATTGAAAATAAACACCGTCAATTAATCATTCATCAGGATTTATTGAGTTATCTCGAAAATCAGAAAAACAGAATATACAGGGCAGTTGATGGGTTGCATTGCAACGGTATTAGATTATCTCACTACGTTTTATCAACATCGGAAATACATACAAATGATTTTGTAATTTTAATTGAAAAATTTCTTTTCGATGAAAATATTGAGGTTATGCAAAAAAAACAGGATTTAAAAACAATCATTTCTGCTCATTATAACAATCATGCAAATGAAGCTATTGATTGGTTGAAAGAACCTGTAGTAAAATAAATATTAGCGATTTAAGCTGGCACAAAGAACACAGGGCAGCCACCCAAAAGCATAAGAATTACAAAGATTACTATTGTCCAAATAACAATTTTTCGTTCTTTTTCAGATTCAGATTTAATAAATTTTTCTTCTTCTGAAATATATTGTTTTTCAGGTTTTAGAGGTTGTTTTTTATTTTCTAGTGTTTCAATAACCTTCTTTATAAACTCATCATTGTTCATGTAATTACTCATAATATGTAGTATTTATCTCCAAAAATAAAAATAAAATGGCAGAAAACAAACTTAATTTAAACGATTTAATTGAAAAAGACGAAATTATAAAAGCGTTTAATGAATTAATTAAAAGTGCTGGCGATTACAAAAAAAGCCTTTTATCATTAAAGGAGGTCAAAGATGCACTTTCATTTTTAAAGGATTTTTCAAATACAAAAATCTCATCAGGTTTAGATTTAAAAGAATTTGAAAAATCCGTTCCTATTTTAACTGAAATTCAAAAAAAAATTGCTCAAACAAATAATATAATTGAGCAAACAGCAACATCTCGAAAGCAACGACAAAAGGAATTAGAAGATGCCTTTAAAGCTGAAGAAAAAGCTATAAGCTCTGTAACAAAAGAAGTTATTAAACTTCAGAAAGCCGAGGAACAGGAAAAAATTAAAGCAGCTGAAAAATCTCAATTAATTGCTATTTTATCAAAAAAATATGCTGAAAATAATGCAACATTAGCAGAACAATCTAAACTACTTGGATTATTAAAGGATAAATATAGGAACTCATCAGAGGAATTAAGAGAAAAAATGATTCCTGAAATCCAAAAATTAGATAAAGTTATTAAAAATGCTGATGCTCAAATTGGTAATTTTCAAAGAAATGTAGGAAACTATCCAAAAGGTTTTAAATCCTTTGGCGATGGTATTTCAAAAATACAAAGTGCTATATCTTCTATTCCGGGCGTTGGTGTGGCCATTGGAGCTATATCAACAGCTTTAGGCTCAGTAATGGACAACTTCAAAAAAATCATTGAATTTGAAAAACAAGTTTCCAACCTAAAAGCATTAACAGGATTAAAAGGCGATGATTTAAGAGATTTGTCAAGCTATGCCATAACTATGGGTGCTAATTTTGGAATAGCAGGGAAAGATGTTGTAGAGGCCATGAAATTAATAGGAGGTAACAAACCGGAACTATTGAACTATGCTGAAGGCTTAAAATCAGTAACCGAGCAAGCCCTTATTTTAGCCAAAGCATCCGGTTTAGAGTTACCCGATGCAGCCAAACGGCTTACCGATGCTATGAACCAGTTTAACCTTCCGGCATCAGAAGCGGCCAGAACCATTGATGTATTAACTGCATCAGCAAAAGCAGGATCGGCGGAAGTACCTGACTTAACAGATGCTTTACTGAAATTTGGTACTATTGCAAAAGATTCAAACATAAGCATAGAAGAATCGGCGGCACTCATTGAAACACTGGCCGAAAAAGGGCAAAAAGGCGGTGATGCTGGAACAGGAATCAGGAATATTGTTCTGATAATGGATTCCATTAAATCATCATCAAAAGAGGCCCGTGAGGAATTGGCCAAGCACAAAGTAAATCTTGATATTGTTTCCGATTCTTCCGTTCCATTTGCCAAACGATTAGAAGAACTGGCCAAAATACAGGGCGATGCAACTTCAATGGCCAAACTTTTTGGCAAAGAAAACATTACAGTAGGTAATATTTTGCTTTCCAATATTGAAAGTTTTACCGATTACACCGAAAAAGTTAAAGAAAACGGTGTGGCCATGGCACAAATGAAAGACAATACCGATAATTTAGCCGGTGATCTGGATAAAATGGGTAGTGCCTGGGATAAATTAATTTTAAACATGAATCAAGGGCGGGGAACTATTTCATTGGTTGGCCGTGGATTTGTTTCTGTTATTACTGATATGCTTAATGCGGTAGATAAATTTTCTACCGATGCTTTTTCCGATAAATTAAAAAGTATTTGGAATATGAGCATCGGATTAACTCAAACACTTGTTACACTTGGTTTAAATAAAGCTATTCCAGAAATAGACGAGGCTTTTGCCAGAATGGATTTAAGATTTAAGGATGCAGCCATTGGTAAAAAAATGATTTCCGATACTGAGGCGTTGCAAATGCAAGTTGAAAAAGCAGAAAAAGCATTAAATACATTATATGATACTCAAACAAAATCTTTTAATCTCAAAAAGGCACAAGAAACTGAATTAGAAATGGTAGCTGAAAACTCTACCAACGGACGTTTAAAAAGCTATGCAGAAATAGAACTGAAACGCCGGGCAGATGAAAAAGCAAAAGACGAATCGCTCAAAAATGCAGTAGATAGACTTGAAAAAGAAAAAGCAAAAAAAGAAGAAAATGAAAAATCAGCTGAGGCATCATATAAAAAAATAACGGATCTGGAAAAATTACGTATTGAATCGCTCGATGAAAGTTTAATAAAACAACTCGATAATGAAAAATTGCGATATACCGAGCATTTGAACCAATACAAAGACATTCCGAATGCAAAAGAATATATTGATAAAATCCATTTTAAGAAAGCCGAAGAAATATTTAAAAAACACGCTGAAAACCTTCAAAAAGAAGAATATGAAATGGCCGTAGACCGTTTAAAACTTGCTGATGCAAGCAACAAACAATTACTTGAAAAACAATTGGAATATGAAAAGGTAATTCTCGATACTAAAACAGCCGGAACACCGGAATACGAAAAACAATTATTGAAAACTCAATCACTTGAAAAAGCTATTTACAAAGAAAGTTCGCTGTATAAATTCAGTGAACTTACAAAAGATAGAGATAAACAAATAGAATATGCAGCCCTTACCATTTCCGATGAAAAAGAACTGGCACAAAAACTTCTTGAAATTCAAATAGATTCACTAAAAAAACAACAGGAATTATTATATGCCGGGAAAGACGAGAATCCAACAAATACAGCTGGTATATCAAGTATTCAAATTCTTATAGATAAAGCTCAAGCCGAATTGAAAAAAATGCAAGAAGGCGCAAAAGGTGCCAAAGGTGAAAGCAGTATGAATTGGCTTTCTGAATTGTTCAATATACCGGAAGAAGATAAAGGCAAATTTGAAGGCGACATGTTGTTTATGGTCGAAAAATTCAAAGAAGGCACAGCGCAATTAATGGATTCGCTCTCACAATGGCAAGATATGAAACTGCAAAGCAAAGAACAAGATTTACAGGTTTCAAACGATAAAATTGCAACCCTCGAAGATGAATACAAAACAGAACTCGACTATAAAAAACAAGGATTGGCAAACAATGCTGATGCAAAAAAAGTAGAAATTGATGCTGAAAAAAAACGAAATGCAGAACTTAAAAAAGAACGTGATAAAGCATTCGAAGATAAAAAGAAAATGGAACGGGCACAACTGGCCATGGATACCATTACGCAAGGCTCAAGTATGATTACTGCATCTGCTAAAATAATTTCCGGTTTCGCTTCTATTCCTGTAATTGGTGTTGCTTTAGGAATTGCAGCCATTGCAGCCATGTGGGGAGCTTTTGTTATTCAAAAAGCAATGATGATGAAATCCATTAATTCTGATACACCAAAACTGGCCGAGGGCGGATGGATAAAAGGCAAATCGCATGCAGAAGGCGGCGTAAAAGCTGAATTGGAAGGCAATGAATTTGTGGTACGCAAAGAACACGCACGGAAATACGAAAAAGAATTAGAAGCCATTAATCAAGGCCGATTCATGAATAAATTACAAATTGGTACTATTAAGGGCCAAACAACTATAATAAACAACGATTATTCCAAATTGCTAAAGGAACAGCAAAAAGCAAATCATTTGCATGAACAAACTGTCAACATTTTGACACGTTTCAAGTTCGTTTCTAACAATAAAACTGTCGATATTTGGGGCAATGAAACCATTGAGATATGAGGCAAATTACACAAATATTAATAAAAGGCATTCCGCAGCTTTATAGTAGTGGATTTACTGATACTTCTTACGTAGATGCGCGTTTGGAGTTACTTCCCGATTATTTCAGTAAACGACTGGAAACAAAAGAATATTGGCGAACGGTTCACCAACCTTTTTTATCTGATAAACAGCCTGTACAAATTCATAATTACAGAAAATACAGACTTACAACCTATGCCAATGAACAGGTAAATTATAATAACCTTAATTTGGCCACCGATGTAACGGTGATAGATGAAAATGGCAGCTCTGTTCCTGTAAAAGTATTATCATTGAAAAATGATAAACTCAGCGATACTGCTTTTTATAAAACAACTATTGAATTTGCTGAATACATTCACGATGCAGTTAATATTATCAATTACTTAACCTATCCACAAAACAAATTTGGGAAAACTGACAATGACTTGGTAAAATTGCAATTGTCGAATAATAAAAACATTGATAACATAATTGATTTTGCAGCCGGACAAACGCTTTCATTTTATACCTGTTTACTACCTAAACTGGATAGAACCAAGCCGGAATTGATAAATAATAACCAAACCGGAATAAATTACACATTCAAAAGTATTGATGCCGCTGTACTTTCAATCAAATTATTTGTTACCGAAAATGAAATGTTGCAATTGAAAAAATATTTACACCGGTGTTTTTATCTAAATTCCGGCGTTTCAAACGGTGTTTCTATTATTTACAATGGCAATGTATACACGGCTATTGAACCGGTAACAGCAGATATTAAAGAGCAAGCCGATTTAATTAATGTATTCGAGGTAGATATTGATTTAAAATACGATCAAACCATTTTTTATCCTTTTGCATCATGATGTACGAATTTTATCATGTAACAAATAGCAGGCTTTATCAGTTTTCTCCTTTTTACGATAAGTGTAAAATTATCATGAAAAGGGAAGGTCAATTACGGTCGCGCTTTACGTTTGAAGGTAATCTTACCTTTGTTGGGGCTGATTTTGATTATATTATTAATTTTTGGCAAACAAATAATATTGATTCTTTCGATATTGAAATGACTAAAAACGGTCTTTTTTATACTTACCTGCGTATTCCCATTAAAGGCCAGTTCGATTACAATATTAAAAAAGCAGAATTTAAAGTAAATCTACTGGACCAATACACCCAATATGATATTGATTTCGAAAAAACGGTAAATATTTATAATTATCGCTCCAAACAACCTACTAATTTACAATATAACGGTTTCCTTGTTCGTGAGGTATTGGATACACTGTACACACCGTTTATGGATGGTACATTACCTGTTACTCAAGATATGCTTATATCAGTAATTTCCGATATAAAAAAATACACCGTTTCAAATGCCACGGCTTATAATCTTTCATTGAAAAAAATGAATGAAATGATGTTGGGGCTTTTCAATGCCGATTTTTATATAAATGATTACAATAAATTAGCCGTTTCGCGTAATTATTTACCAGAATCGCCACTTGGTT
>Ga0316608_1000541_pt1 | contig 17468 bp, 13 predicted proteins | sample MIS2016152B_MG_FD_207673 | JGI IMG/M metagenome (GOLD analysis project Ga0316608, IMG submission 207673) | Microbial mat bacterial communities from Middle Island sinkhole, Lake Huron, Michigan, United States - MIS.2016.152B | ecosystem: Environmental > Aquatic > Freshwater > Lake > Sediment...
CCGAAAAAGCTCGTGCCAGCGTCATTACTTGCGATACAGGCAACGAATCTTATTCACTCTTTGGTCACACAGCCATCAGAATTACCGATTCAGAAAACAATCTCGATGTAGTTTATAATTATGGAGCTTTCGATTTTAGAACTCCCAATTTTGTGGCAAAATTTGCCAAAGGAGATTTGCAGTATTTTGCAGTAGCCAATACTTTTTCGGACTTTATGAGTCAATACACTTACGAACAAAGAAGTGTTTTTGAACAGGAATTAATTATTCCTTTGTCCTACAAACAAAAATTATTCGATAATTTGACTGCCGTTTTATCCTCAAACGAAAGTTATTACACCTATAAATTTATAGACAAAAATTGTACTTCGATGGTGGTGGACATTTTGAACAAAACATTGGAATCTGAAATAATCATAAAGGATTTTGACACCAATTTAACTTACAGAAGTATTTTGTTTCCGTATTTTGATAATTTTTTTTATGAGCAATTAGGTACAAGTATCATTTTTGGAACTAAGGTAGATGAACCTAGCAATCATATTTTTTTGCCTTTTGATCTTCACAAAAGTTTACAACAAACACATTTCAAAAATCAATTGGTTTGCAGAGAAAGTAAAACTTTGCTAGAATTCAAAAAACAAACTCCAAATTCTTGGTGGAATACTATTTATACTTATCTTGGTTTTCTTGGATTTATCCTAGTTTCAAATAATAAACGTGTTGATAATTTTTATTTTTTGATAATGGGTTTTTTGGGGATTTTCTTTGCCACTGTTGGTTTTTATTCATTTCACGAAGAACTTTCTAACAATTATAATGTATTGTTATTTAACCCAACCTTGATTGTTTTACTCTACTTTAAATTGGTAAAAAACAAAAAGTGGATAATCAATTTAGCGGTTTTCAATTTGGTGCTTATTGGAATTTATCTGATAGTGATGTTAAACAAAGCTCATTTGCTAATTCTAATTCCACTAATGTTAACGAGCTTAATTTTATTGGTAAAACTAATCTTCCAAAATAGAAAACCTATTTCCGTAGTTATTTAATTTTTGACTTTCAAATTAAGAATAACTTCTAAATTTAAATTGAAATATTAATAACAATTTGCATCAAATCCATTATGAAACCAAAGCTAACAAATGTTAACAAAATAGATTTTCATAAACCATAAATAATTGTATTTTTACATTTCAAAAATAAATAAAAAAAAATGGGCAAAATCATTGCTATTGCAAATCAAAAAGGCGGTGTTGGAAAGACAACAACAACTGTAAATCTCGCAGCATCTCTGGGCGTTTTAGAAAAAAAAGTTCTTTTGATAGATGCTGATCCTCAAGCAAATGCGAGTTCAGGATTGGGAATTGATGTGAATATTGTAGAAATTGGAACCTATCAAATTATAGAACATAGTAGTTTTCCTAAAGATGCCATTGTGAAATGTTCTGCACCAAATGTGGACGTAATTCCTGCGCATATCGACTTGGTTGCCATCGAAATTGAATTGGTTGACAAACCCGAAAGAGAATATATGCTCAAGAAAGCATTAGAAAGCATCAAAGACCAATACGATTACATCCTTATAGATTGTGCTCCTTCATTGGGTTTACTTACTTTAAATGCTTTGACAGCCGCCGATTCTGTAATTATTCCTATTCAATGCGAATATTTTGCACTAGAAGGATTAGGAAAATTATTGAACACAGTCAAAAGTATTCAAAAAATTCACAATCCCGATTTAGACATTGAAGGTCTGCTTTTAACTATGTTTGACTCAAGATTGCGTTTGTCCAATCAAGTGGTCGAAGAGGTTCAAAAACATTTCAACGATATGGTATTTGAAACCATCATTCAAAGAAATATAAAATTGAGCGAAGCCCCAAGTTTTGGCGAAAGCATTATAAACTATGATGCCACAAGTAAAGGAGCCGATAATTATTTGCAATTAGCTCACGAAATTATTAAGAAAAACATTAAATAATTTTTATGGCACAAGCACTAAAAAAACAAGCTTTAGGTAGAGGATTATCGGCTTTGTTGAAAGATCCTGAAAACGATATAAAATCAGTAAGTGATAAAAATGCCGATAAAGTAGTTGGAAACATTATTGAGCTTGAAATAGATGCAATCGAAATCAATCCGTTTCAACCTAGAACCAATTTCAACGAAGATTCACTCAAAGAATTGGCTTCTTCAATAAAGGAATTAGGTGTAATTCAGCCTATTACCGTTAGAAAATTAGACTTCAATAAATACCAATTAATTTCCGGAGAACGACGTCTTCGTGCTTCTACTTTAGTTGGATTGACCACAATTCCTGCCTATATTCGAATTGCAAACGACAATGATTCCTTGATTATGGCATTAGTTGAAAATATTCAACGCCACGATTTAGACCCCATAGAAATTGCACTTTCCTATCAAAGATTGATTGACGAAATCCAGTTGACACAAGAGCAAATGAGTGATCGCGTGGGAAAAAAGCGTTCTACAATCGCCAATTATTTAAGACTTTTGAAATTAGATCCCATTATTCAAACCGGAATTAGGGACGGTTTTATCACTATGGGACACGGCCGAGCCATAATTAATATCGAAAATCAAGAGATTCAAGCTAATATTTATCGAAAAATAGTTAGCCAAAATTTATCGGTTAGAGAAACGGAAACATTGGTCAAAAATTATCAGGAAAGCTTGAAACCAACTCGAGGCGAAGCCGAACAGAGCGGAGCTAAACCAGTTGGAATAACAAAAACTACCTCTTTTGAAATTGCTGAAACTCAAAAAAACACTTTCAATACTTATTTTGGAACTAAAGTTGATGTAAAAGTGGCTGCCAATGGCAAAGGAAAAATTACTATTCCGTTTCATTCTGAGGAAGATTTCAACCGAATAATTAAACTAATAAAAGAGTAGTGCATAAAATCTTTTTCTTAGTGATCTTCCTTTTATTTATGGGAAATACAGTTGTTTTTTCGCAAAAGAAAAATCAAACTACCTTGGTTGCAAAAGACACTTTGAAATCTAAAGATATTGACCCATTAACCCCAGCTAAAGCCGCTTTTTATTCAGCTATTTTGCCCGGTTTAGGACAAGCTTACAACAAAAAATATTGGAAAATACCCATTGTTTATGGTGCAATTGGAGTTAGTATGTATTATTATATTGACAGTAGTAAAAAATACCATCAATATCGAGATGCTTACAAACGACGATTAGAAGGTTATACCGACGATGAATTTAGTTACTTGGACAATGATAGATTAATATCTGCCCAACAATTTTATCAGCGAAATAAAGATTTTTCAGCATTGTTTGTAGTTGGTTTTTATGTTTTAAATATCATTGACGCCAATGTTGACGCGGCTTTAATTCAATTTAATGTGAACGAAAATTTGTCAATAAAACCCGATATTTATATGAATGATGTAACAACGAGGGCCAATGTAGGACTAACTCTTAATTATAATTTTTAGAATTAAAAACAAATGAAAATTGCACTTTTAGGATACGGAAAAATGGGTCAAACCATCGAAAGAATTGCACTGGAAAGAGGTCACGAAATTGTTTTGAAAAAAGATGAATTCAATACCTTTGAAGGACTTTCTAATGCCGATGTTGCAATTGATTTTAGTATTCCAGCGGTGGCAGTAGAAAATATTTCAAGTTGTTTTTATGCCAATGTTCCTGTGATTTCTGGAACAACAGGTTGGCTAGACCGATTTGATGAAATGGTAGCTCTTTGTGAGGAAAAAGGTGGAGCGTTTATTTCTAGTTCAAATTTTAGTTTGGGTGTCAATCTTTTCTTTGGACTCAATGAATATTTGGCAAAAATGATGTCAAAGTTTGATTCTTATAAAGTTGAAATGGAAGAAATTCATCATACTCAAAAACTAGATGCACCAAGTGGCACAGCCATTTCATTAGCCAAAGGAGTTATCGAAAATAGTAATTACACGAATTGGACTTTGGAAGACGCAAAAGAAAATGATATTCATATTGAAGCATTACGAATTGGCGACGTTCCTGGAACACATACCGTAACCTACAATTCTGTTGTTGACACCATCGAAATAAAACACACCGCTCACAATCGTGACGGTTTTGCACTTGGAGCCGTAATTGCAGCCGAATGGATTGTAGGAAAAAAAGGAGTTTTTACAATGAGAGATGTATTAGAATTAAATTCCAATTAAAAAATTCCAAATTCCAAAATAGGTCAAAACAAATTTCAAGTTTTAAATTTCAACAGAAATCTAAAATCTAAAATCTAAAATCTAAAATTATGACAGCATATCAATGGTTTGTATTTTTCTTAATTGTACAAATAATTCACTTTTTAGGCACTTGGAAAATCTATGAAGCAGCAGGAAGAAAACGTTGGGAAGGGGCAGTTCCTGTATATAACGCCATAGTTTTAATGAAAATTATTGGTCGCCCTACTTGGTGGACAGTTTTACTTTTCATCCCCATAATCAACCTGATTATGTTTCCCGTTATTTGGGTTGAAACCTTAAGAAGTTTTGGAAAACGCTCTTCTTTAGATACTTTTTTAGGAATTGTTACTTTGGGCTTCTACCTTTATTATATCAATTACACCCAACCCTTAAATTACATATCTGATAGAAGTTTGAACCCCGAAAATAAAGTGGCAGATACCGTAAGTTCGTTACTTTTCGCCATTATTGTAGCCACATTTGTGCATACTTATTTCATTCAACCCTTTACGATTCCAACTTCCTCTTTAGAAAAATCCTTGTTAGTTGGTGATTTTTTGTTTGTCAGCAAAATGAATTACGGAGCGAGAGTTCCAATGACCTCAGTGGCTTTGCCAATGGTTCACGATTCGATACCATTGACAAAAGTAAAATCCTATTTAAGTTGGCCACAGTTGCCCTATTTTAGATTGCCATCTTTTCAAAAAATTGCTAAAAATGATATTGTAGTTTTTAATTGGCCAGTTGATACAGTATATCAATTTTTTGATAAATCAGATAGAAAAGCGGTAACTAAACCTATTGACAAAAAATCGAATTATGTAAAAAGATGTCAAGGAACTCCGGGCGATAATTTAGAAATAAAAGATGGAATTGTATATATTGAAGGAAAACCTTTGGCTTTGCCAGAAAGAGCGAAACCGCAATTTGAGCATACGGTTTATGCAGCAAAAGGAGTTTCAAACGAACTTTTATTAGAGACTGGTTCAACCGAATTTAATAGAGTTTATATCTTAAAACCAAATAGCGAAGAGCAAATAAATGCTGTTCAACCTTATATTTTAAATGCATCTCAAAATCCAGATAAATCATTTACAGTAATCACGGGTTTTAAAGGAATTCCATTGAAAGTAATCGAAAATACTGGGATTTATGCACAGGAAGTTTATGATGCCAAAAATAATGTCAATTTGACTTTGAAAGCTGCTTCAGATTTACGAAAAAATGCTACAATAGATTCTGTAGTTCGATTTATTGCTAAAAAAACAATAAAATTCGACAAAGGGATTTTTCCACATAACACCAATTGGACTGTAGATAATTTTGGACCAGTTACTATTCCTGAACAAGAAAAAACAGTACAATTAAATCAACAAAACTTACCTCTTTACAAAAGAATAATTGAAAATTATGAGGGCAATACATTAGAAAATGATGGTCAAAACATTAAAATAAATGGAGAAATTGCCAAATCTTACACTTTCAAACAAAACTATTATTGGATGATGGGAGACAATCGTCATCGCTCTGAGGACAGCCGATATTGGGGTTTTGTTCCCGAAGACCACATCGTTGGCAAACCCGTATTTATCTGGATGAGTTGGGACACGAATGGCAAAGGATTGGGCAAAATTCGCTGGGAAAGATTGTTTACCACCGTTGGTGGTGACGGACAACCCCAATCTTATTTCCAGTTATTCTTAATTGCCTTAGTTGCCTATTTTGTTGGGGAGTATTTTTGGAAGAAACGAAAAGCAAATAAAGTTTAAAAGTTTAAAGTTGTTTAAAGGTTTAAACAATCTTAAACAACTTTAAACTTTTAAACAATTTTAAACAATTTTAAACAATTTTAAACAATCTTAAACCAAAAGGATAATGAACATTCTTATCCATTCCACCTATTTCCCCTCTATTAGTCATTGTGTTGCAATGGCTCAATCGGAAAGAGTTGTGTTTGAAATGGAGGATAATTTTCAAAAACAAACCAATAGAAATAGAACTTATATCTACAGTCCTAATGGAATTCAATTGTTGAATATTCCAGTAAAACATTCGAAAGAAATTCACCAAAAAACAAAAGAAATCAAAATTGAAAATGATTTCAATTGGCAAAAACAGCATTTCAAATCCCTGGAAGCTGCATATAGAACCTCGCCTTTTTTTGAATATTTTGAAGATGAAATTCTCCCAATTTTTGAAAAAAAACATCACTTTTTGATGGATTTGAATTTTGAAACCATAGAATTTGTTTTAAAATGTTTGCGAATGAAATTGGATTACGAAACTACCGCAGAATATTTTCACGAAGTAAATAATAAAGAAATATTCGATTTCAGAACATTGGCAAACGGAAAAAAAGACCTTTCTCAATTTGAACCCTACACCCAAGTTTTTGATGACAAACACGGATTCATAAATAATTTAAGCGTTTTGGATTTGTTGTTTAATGAAGGTAAATATGCTTTGGATTATTTGAAGAGTCAGATAAACCAAGTCAATTGTTTTTCATTTGACTCTTTATAGCAAATTAAAAAACCGAGAATTACCCGGTATTTTTTGATTTTGTCTTGTCCAAAACTCAAAGAATTATAGTTCTAGCCTAGCATTTTTGATTTGCAAAAATTTATTTGTTTTATTATTCTCCAATTTTTTTATTACCATGATTAATTTCTAAGATTTTTTTTCTTAAGATATTCAATTAAACTCACAGGTCTATCAGATTGTATAATATTGGCACCGTTTTTTATTACCCAACCCCAATGAGCGTCTGGATCTTCAAAAGCTAGTTCATCATAATGTCCACCACAAAGTTCTGGCCATAAGGTATTCACCCAAACGGCAATATTTTTAATCCTCATTTTTTTGATAGTTTCTAGAACGGGAGAATCTTCAGTATCATAAATGACCTCGAAACCAATTGGTTTGAAATTATTAATGAATTCATCTACATAAGATATAGGTTCTGCAGACACATTTTTAGTATAAATATTGTAGTTTTTAGGCCAAACCATCGGCATATAATGGATGTTGTCTATCAAGGAACCGTGTAATTTTCGCAACTGTTCTAAGGTATCACTTCCTTTAAATATTGCCTGATTAACTGTATTTGTTTCTTTTAAAATTTGATAAGCTTCTGGCAGATATTCCCAACATTTATCTAGGTTTACCAACACATTTTGGGTTGATATGTATTGCATCATTTCTCTCAATGTTGAAACTTTGTAGTGCGTTTTTACACCTACTGCATTTTTCAAATAAACTTTACGAATAGAATCTAAAGTAATATCAGCTATTTTTCCTTTTCCGTTTGTTGTTCTATCTATTGTGTAATCGTGCATTACGATGAGTTCTCCATCTTTTGTTTTTCTCACATCAATTTCTACAATGTCAATCCCTTCTTGAACTGCTGTTTTAACAGCTAGCAAGGAGTTTTCGGGAGCATTTCTCCAATTTCCACGATGGGCTACAACCATTACATAATCTTTTGTTGGGTTTTTTATCCACTGAATCATTTCTTGAGGATTTTTAAAACGAGATTTCAGTTTATTTTGTGCTGTTGTAGCTGTTGTAGTGAACAATACAAAAGCAAAAAGTAGTGTTACAGTGTTAAAGGCAATTTTTTTCATAACGAAAATTTAGTTATTAATTTAAAGCATTTATGGCAAAAAAAAATACTACCATAAATGCTTATTTTTTAGTTGAATTCAAGATTATTGAAAAATATTAGCGTGCAGTATCTAGAAATTAATATCCTGGATTTTGAGGTAATATTTTTGGGTTATTAATAGCATCAATAGCGGTCAATGGTATAGGAAAAAGCAATTCAAACTGCTCTACTGTAAATGCTGATGTACTTGCGTTCATTACTGCTATTGCTCTTCCTGTTCTAACAAGGTCAAACCAACGTTGGAATTCGGATACAAATTCGTGTCTTCTTTCTTTGTAAACAGCAGTTCTAAATGCAGCTTGGTTTGGTAAATTAACAGAAGTTAAAGAAGCTAATCCCGCTCTATTTCTAATTTGATTTAAAAGACTAAAAGCCTCACCATTAGCCACATAAGATTGTTCGTTCAATGCTTCAGCACGCATCAGCAAAACATCAGCAAATCGCATTACAATAATATTCAAATCGGAGTTGTTTTCCGTTAACGGCTTCTCTATCATTTTTTTAGCATAGTTTATTCTGTTTTCAAAAATACCGATAGAAATGTCCCTACGCAAATCACCTGTTTCAAAAGAATCATACAAAGTTTTCGAAGGAATATTTTCTCCTCTTTGTGTGCCAATATTACCTACCAAAGCTCTTGCTCCAACAGGCGCAACCTGATTAGGATAACTACTACCTTCACCAGTATTATTGGCTTTAAACTGTACTTCAAAAATAGATTCCTTGCCGTTTTCATTAGCACTGCCAAAATTCTTCGCAAAGTCAGCGTTTAAAGAATAACCACTCACTTTATTTAATGCTAAAACTGCTTCGGCCCATTTTCCTAAAGTTAAATTTACTTTGCCTAGCAATGCATTGGCAGCTCCATTTGTAGCACGTCCTAAATCATTAGTTGCCGGCAAAGCGGTTGCCGCTTCTTCTAAATCTTTGATGATTTGTGCATAAACTTCAGCATTTGGAGTTCGACCTACTGTAAAAAAGTCGAAAGGGTCTTTTGTTTCTTCTAAAACTAAAGGAACATCGCCCCATAGTCTGACCATATTAAAATAGGTTAAAGCTCTAATGAACTTTACTTCGCCGATTCTTACCTTTTTAATTGTTTCATCCATTTGTATTGCTCCAATTCGGTTTAACACAATGTTGCATCGTTGAATACCCTGATAACAGCTATTCCAAGAATTACTTACTACAGAATTGGATGCTTCCAACTGAAAAAGGTCTATGTCGCCATAATCTCCACCAACATTTGTTGGACTTTCTACCGAAGCATCATCCGAGCGGATATCCATATACATCATAAAATTGAAACCATATTGCCCTTGATTTTGTAGGGCATCATAAGTGGCTATTACAGCCTGATCAATGTCTTTAGCTGTTTGATAAAATGAACCTGTTGTTAAATTCGATGGGGCTTGAATTTCTAATTTATCTGTACAAGAAAAAATTGTAATTGAAATAAGTAAGCCAATAATATTTTGAATTTTCATTGTTTTATAGTTTAAAAATTAACATTAATTCCGATAACAGAAGATTTCTCTAATGGATAATTCCCATAACCCTCTGTTGGATCTAAAACGTTAGAGGTACGTTGCTCTGGATTATAGCCTCTGAAATCTGTGAAAGTGAAAGGGTTTTTAGAACTTACATACAATCTTAAGCTCGAAACTCCGATTTTTTCAATTAACGATTTGGGTAAAGAATATCCAAAAGTGATATTTCTTACACGAATGAAAGAAGCGTCTTCCTGCAAAATATCTGTATTTCTATAAAATCCATTATCTGTTGGCAGCGCATTAGGTCTAGCATAAATAGCATTAGCTCCTCTTTCAGGGGTGTAATAATTATCAAAATAATCTTTTGCACCATTACCCCATCCCTCTGGATTATATAATATAACACTGACACTTCGGTTGTGAATAGTTACTCCTTGAACTCCTTGAATAACTGTAGCTAAGTCAAAACCTTTGTATTCAAATCTTGTAGTAAAACCAAATGTATAATCAGGATGAATTGAACCTATTATCGTTCGATCGGCTGCAGTTATTGCATTATCACCATTAGTGTCTGCATAGATATAGTCGCCAATTCTTGCAGTTGTTAGTCTTGCAGTACTATTTAATTGTTCTTGAGAGGTAAAAATACCAAGCACTTTATATCCGTAGGAAGCACCAAGTTCGCCACCAACACGAGTAATATTTGATGAGGTAACTATTTCATTTTGGCCGGGACCTATTTCTAGTACTTTGTTTTTATTTGAAACCACGTTAAAAGTTGAATTGACCTTTACTGCTCCTAATTTGTAGTTTGCTTTTAAACTAAACTCGATACCTTTATTTTCTACTTTACCAATGTTTTGAAGTGATCTAGTAAATCCAGAATGTGCAGGAACAGGAACTTCTAACAATAAATCTTTTGAAGTTGATACATAATAATCTACTGTAGCTTCTAAAACGTTTCCGAATAACCCTAAATCTATTCCAAGATTTGTAGTTGAGGTTGATTCCCAACCCAAATTACCGTTTGGAGAAGTTGTTGGCGCAAGTCCGTTGGTAAGATTGCCTCCAATTATAGCATTAGCATTTCCTACCAAGGCTAAAGATCCAAAGTCGCCGATTTGATTGTTACCTGCTAAACCCCAGCTTCCTCTAAATTTTAAGTCGCTAAACACCTTATTTTTTGGAAAGAATGACTCATTACTAATTCTATATCCTGCAGAAAGAGATGGAAAAATGCCCCAACGGTTGTTAGACCCAAATCTTGAAGAACCATCCTTACGAATTACTCCCGTAAAAAAGTATTTGTCTTGATAGTTGTAAATTAATCTGCTTAAATAAGAAATTAATGTCCATTTGCTAGCTGTTGATGTTCCTCTTGTTATAACACCAGCATTTAAAGTTTGCACCACATCATTTGGAAAATTATTGGCACTAATATCGCTGTATTTGTAGCTTTCTTCTTGATAAGTATAACCAGCCAAGAAATCAAAACGATGACCTGAACCCAATTTTAAATCATAATTTACTGTATATTCTGAAAGCCAGTTGAGTCTTTCTGAACTTGATGTAAAGGCTTTAGCAATATCTGGTGCGGGGCTATTTCTTGCACCAATAAAAGAGGGGTCAAATTGTTCTCTTCTTGTTGTTGAAAAATCTACTCCAAAATAAGCTTTAGCTTTAAGTCCTTGAATAATTTCGTAATCAAGAAATCCACCTGATATAAGTTGGCGATTGGTTCTTTCGTCTTTTTTCAAAAGTGCACTTGCAACAGGATTTTCAATTCGGGCTTGGTCGGGTCCAGTTGCATCAATGGTTTGCTGACTTATATTGAGACTTCCATCAGGATTATAGGCTCGGAAGTAAGGTAAAGCCATAAGAACACCATTTACTGGGCTTTCGTTGAAATCCTCTGCAACAACATTTTCTTTAATAAACGATGGGGCAACGCTTAATCCCATTTTGAATTTACTAGATAAATCTGTATCAAGATTAACTCTAAAACTAATTCTATTGAAATCAGTATTTATAATAATACCTTCTTGATTAAAATAATTTAAAGAAAAAAAGTATCTCGTGCTTTCAGAACCGCCTCTAGCTGAAAGTTGATAGTTTTCGATTTTGGCATTTCTATAAAGTTCATCTTGCCAGTCGGTATCTGTCAAACCAGTTTCTCCATTAAGGTAGGGTTGTGCATAAGTGGGAATTATTGCTTTTCTGGAATTAAAACCAAAAGTTGCCGCATTTGCAGTTCTAATAGCATTGCTATCATTTATAGAATGAGTGCCATTGCCAAATTGTAAATAATAATTATTTCTAGCATCTCTATCCCAGATGGCGTGTTCTTGTGAGTTCATCAAATCCAGTTTGTTATTAAGCATTTGAAATCCTGAGTAAGAATCAAAACTAAAAGTTGGTTTACCTTTTTTTCCTTTTTTAGTTGTAACTATAATAACACCGTTTGCTCCTCTAGATCCATAAATGGCCGCAGAAGCTGCATCTTTTAGTACCTGAACCGATTCAACATCATTAGGGTTAATAACATTAAGTGCGTTGTCATCAGAAAGTGCAAGTCCATCAACAACAATCAAAGGGCTTGTTCCAGCAGTTATTGTGCCAATACCTCGAATATTGATTTGATTAGCTTGTCCAGGTCTTCCAGAACTTTGAATGACTTCCACACCAGCCATTTGAGATGCGAATCCTTGTTCAATACTAGTAACTGGAATATCTTTAAACGATTCAGCTGAAATACTAGAAATTGCACTAGTTATTGCTTTTTTATTTTGTTTACCGTACCCAACAACAACCACTTCATCAAGATTTGAAGTGTTTTCAACTAACTTTATTACTAAATTAGTTTGACCATTTACTGAAATTTCTTGAGAGACAAATCCAATAAACGAAAAAACAAGTGTAGATTTTGCATCGGCTACCTTAATAGTAAACTTACCATCAACATCCGTTGTTACACTATTTCTAGTTCCTTTTTCAAGAACACCTGCTCCTGGTAGTGGATTACCGCTCGCATCTAAAACTTGCCCGATTACACTAAAACTTGCTGCCGTTTTTAATTCATTGGTTGGGTTGACCGCTCTCGATTTGGTACTTTTTTTGTTTTCAATTAAGTAAACAAATTTATCGTTAATATTGAAAGTGGTTTTTGTAACACCAAATATTTCGTTAAGAACCTTTTCAATTCTTTCGTTTTTAACATTAATAGAAACAACTCTTTTTAATTCAACGTCTTCTATTTTATACACAAATCGGTAATCAGAGGTGCTCTCAATTTTATCAATCAATTGAGTAATTGTTACATTATCAAGATTCAATGATATTTTTGTGCGCTGTGCTGCTACATCATTGGCTTTCATCGAGAATAATGCAACAATAATAAGAAGGAAGCTCATTTTCATTTTTAAATCGAATTTCAAGAATGGATTAGAACTTTTTTTATTTGGCAGTTTTTCCCCTATTCTGTTTGTTTTATTTTTCATAATTTTACAAAGTTTTTATTGGTTATACTTTCACGGGTATAATCACATACATTCATCGGGAAATGCTCACAACATTTTCCGATTTTTTTTTGTATATGATAGTTGATTTTTGAGTTTGATTGTTTCTTTTATTTCATTGGCAATTTTAGTAAATGGTTATTTTATTTTTTTCTTGTTTGTAGGCTATTCCGTAATTTTCTTTTAAACTTTCCAATACTTTTAATAAAGGTTCTTGACCGAAACTAGCATTAAAGGTTTGGCTAGACAATTCTTTGTTTTCAATTTGGATTTCAACATTGTAGTGCCTCTCAAGTTTTTTGGCTATGTTTTCAAAAGACATATTTCTAAACACCAATTCTCCATTCATCCAAGAAGTATATACCTCAGTCAATACATTTTCAACTTTTGTTTGATTGGTTTTTATTGAATGTTTGGCTTGAAATCCAGGTTTGAGGATGGTGCATTTTGTTGGATTGTAATGGCTATTTTTATTATATAGCGCTACGGATCCTTCTACCAAAACAATTTCTTCGGTTTTGTCCTCGGGATAAGCGTTTACGTTAAATTTTGTTCCTAAAACCCGAATATTCAAATTTGCAGCACTAACAATAAAAGGTTGTATTTTGTTTTCTGCAACCTCAAAATAAGCTTCGCCAGTAAGAAAAACAGTTCGGTTAAATCCTTTTATAAATTGAATTGGAAATTTTATCTCAGATCCAGAATTAACATAAACAGTAGTACCGTCTGATAAAACCAACTTAAAACTTTTTCCATAAGGCACTTTTAAAGTATTATAAACTATTTTATTGAGCGTTTTTTCGGCAGTATAAAATAGTCCGCTGGCATTTTGCCATCCAATGGTTCTGCCATCCAAATCAAACAATTTTGCATCATCTTCTGGTTTTATAACGCGAACAGTTCCGTCTTCCAGTGTTAGCGTGATTGCATTTTCGGGCACAAAATCATAATCATAAAATGATTTATAAAAGAAGCTGCCCAGACCGATAAAACCGATTATTGTTGCTGCGATAGCTAATCGTTTTTTCCAATTTTTCTTTGGTTCTTGGTTATTTATTGTGGCATTTATTTTTTTCAAAATTGCAACTCTGGATTGCTCTATCTCTAGACTGCTCCAATTAGCAATAAGGTCATTGGTTTGGAATTGTTCGTAAAAATCAAAAAGTAGTTTTTCTTCAGATTTTGAACATTTTCCAGATTCGTATTTTGAAAGTAAATCAAAAAATTCTTGTTTAGTCATAACTCATTTTTATATATAAGCAATTGTGATTCTAATAGTAAGATGCAATAAGGGAATGCAACTCACATCAAAAAAACAAGATAATAATAAATTTAACTAATAATTAACATAAAATTTTCATTAGGTTGACATTAGAAAGGTTGTGTTAAAAGAAAATACTCAGAAATCGGCTCATTGCAAAATTTTTGCGTAGGTGTTTCAGAGCCAAATGCAATTGGTTTTCGACGGAACGATGTGAAATCTTTAAAAGTGCAGCTATTTCTATGATAGAATAATGATTGAAACGGCTCAGGTAGAAGATAGTTTGACATCGTTTTGGCAATTTCTGAATTTCATTTTCGATATTCAGCAATAAATCGTTTTCATTGGAGGTAATTTCTGCTTCAGGATTTAGACTTAATCCTGCAATTGTGTCTGCGTTTAATTCAACGAATTTTTCATTTCGAATTTTTAATAAAGCATTGTTTCTAGCAGCTGCAAAAAGATAACTTTTAATATTGTTTATTTCTAACTGTTCTCTCCTAAGCCAAATACTCGTAAAAACATCTTGCAAAACATCCTCAGAAAGACTTTTGTCTTTTAAAATATTTATAGTTTTGGAAAATAAAATTTTCCAATATCGATTGTACAATTGATTAAAAGCGAGTTGGCTTCCCGATTTTATAAGGGTTACAAGCTTTTCATCAGAAAACGTATCGAAATTGTTATCTAGCATAAAGTATTTTCTATTTGCAAAAGTATTTATAGTTTATTGTACCAATTGTCTTATTACATTAAGAAATTATTACTAAAATTTGTTTGATAAATCAAATAAAATCTAATGCTTTCAATCGTAGCTTTTTTAACCAATATGGAAATTATAGTTGTTTTTTAGATAGTTTAGCTGGTTTTATTTTGTGGCATTTTATTTTTACAAAGTTGTGATTATTTTATTAAAAAATTGAATTTAATCACAAATATTGTGACTTTTTTTTAAAAACAATAATTTAACTATGAGTAAATCGTTCTATTAATAAAAAATAACTAATTCATTGGGGTCGGTACAAAAAGGCAAATTAATAAAAATTAATCAAGTCAAAGCGCAAGTGAATTAATAAAAATAAACCATTAATGCCATTAAGATTAAGTGTTCTAAATGAGCCATTTGTCTCACTATTTTGAAAATAAGCTAAAAGTTCAAACTATTTCTCAAAGAAGAAATTTTTTAGTGAGTTATACCGATTAGCAAAATATAAGAGTCCAATAATCCGAAGCTTCGGGAGTACTCAATATATTGTCTATCGCTATTATCTCCCGAATTCATCGGGATAAAATTTTAAAATGGATTGACCATTTTAAAATTACAATTGGTATTAAGTGGATTTGTTTAAACTTGCAAAAAATGTACTCTAAGATTATAAAACTCGATAGTATTTTACCTTATAGAGTTCTTGTTTTTGAATAATTTAAGCGTTTTGGATTTGTTGTTTAATGAAGGTAAATATGCTTTGGATTATTTGAAGAGTCAAAAATTGGTTTTATAGAATCCGTTTAAAACAACTATTTTTTTGCGGAAGCTAAACTAGAATTCATATAAAAGAACAACCTCAAAGTATGGTTCATATCATACTGATAACCATTCGATTTTTGTTGATACACATTCATATAACCAAAATCGAAGCTCAAATTTGAATTTATGGATTGTTTGATTCCAACAAAAAAACGGTTTTGATCAAAAGTATTATAGACAATATCTTGACCAAATTGAATTAACAACTCATCTGAAACAACAAGCGAAGGAGCTTTTTTGTTCTTGAAAACAGGAATTGTAGTACTAATTAAATACCGCACTCGATTTGAGAATTTATTTTTGCCTGTTTCGTGATCGTCAACAATAATTTCTTGCCAACGTTGCTCATTTCGTATTCTTTGAAGCATAGCAATATTTCCATATTTGGTACTCATTTGAACTTGTTGGTAAATCCTATTTTCATCTGAAAAAGTATTCCATTCAGTGTTTTTTGGAGCCAACCACATGTGGGCATAACCCGCTGTAAATGAAAATTTAGAATTTGGAATATAAGAAATACCTCCTCTCAAAAAGAAAAAATTATTGTCTTGAAAAAAATCATTCGTTCTAAGGTGAATATCAGCAACAACTCCCCAATGTTCAGTAAATTTAGTAGTTGAATTGAGAGAAACCCATGTTTGAAACTGTTGATTGATTTCTTTTTTTTTAACTGTTTGGGCAGAAAATAGGATTGGGAATATTAAAAATATAAGAGAAAGTAATTTAGTTTTCAAAACAATAAAATTTTAATAGCGCTAGGATTTTTCAACTGCAAATTTACTTTATTATGAACTGGAGAACAAGTTTTGGGAAATTAAAGAAGTGAAAAATAACAATTTATTTTAATTCTATTTAAGCAATTTAGTCAGGGCATTCGCTTTTAAGATTTTGGATATTGACAAAATATTTCAAGTTTTTCTAATGTTACACAGATGACACAGACCTGCATGCCAGCAAGCAGTTTAGAGAAATTTTACACAAATTCAATTATTCATAGAAAAAAATCCGTGAGAATCTGTATTATCCGTGTCATCTGTGTGCCAAATATTTGATTTGATAAAAAAAACAGCAATTATTTTTAAACGCGAATGCCTTGCTATTTAGTAAACAAAAAAAGCCTCGAATTTCTTCGAAGCTTTACTTTATGGGTGGCTGACCGGGTTCGAACCGGCGACCCTCGGCACCACAAACCAATACTCTAACCAGCTGAGCTACAACCACCATTTTTGACGAGTGCAAATATACTACAAAACTTGTCTTTTGCAAAGAAAAATACAAAATTTAGCAAGACTTTATTTTGTTGTCCAAAAACATTGAATTTTATACTAATTGATAAAAATAAATTGATGAAAATCAGTAACCCAAGAGAACAGAAATAATTTTTATTTCATTTTCTAGAAAACGAAAATAGCCCTTTCGCTCATCATTTCGTTTACTTCTTCAGCAACTTCTTCAATAAGAACTTCGTTAGTATGATCGGATAAAACTTTATCAATCAAGACTACAATAATTTCCATATCTTCTTCTACCAATCCACGAGTAGTAACAGCAGCGGTTCCAACACGAATCCCAGAAGTTACGAAAGGAGATTTATCATCAAAAGGCACCATATTTTTATTGACTGTAATTTCTGCTTTTACCAAGGCATTTTCAGCGTCTTTTCCTGAAATTCCTTTGTTTCTCAAATCAATCAACATCATGTGATTGTCTGTTCCACCCGAAATGATATCATAGCCTCTTTTTACAAAAGCATCGGCCATGGCGTTGGCATTTTTTTGCAATTG
>Ga0316608_1000542_pt1 | contig 17463 bp, 17 predicted proteins | sample MIS2016152B_MG_FD_207673 | JGI IMG/M metagenome (GOLD analysis project Ga0316608, IMG submission 207673) | Microbial mat bacterial communities from Middle Island sinkhole, Lake Huron, Michigan, United States - MIS.2016.152B | ecosystem: Environmental > Aquatic > Freshwater > Lake > Sediment...
GAGAGAAAAATAAAAGTTAAAACATGTTCTCCTGAGTGTCACTCTCTTCTTCGCAAAGAAAATGCAAAAAATAGAAAAATTAAGTTTCCTGATTTATGTAAAAAACCTAGTAAAGAAGATTTATTACACTCTGTTATAGAACTTACTAGCAAAGTACGAATTGGAAAGAAGTATGGAGTTTCAGATAATTCTATAAAGAAATGGTTAAAAAGCTATGACTTACCTTATACCCAAAGTGATATTAAAAGATATTTAAGTAATTTATAATAAGTTACTTAAATCTCTCCATCCGTACATTTTAAAAAAATTTAATTCTTGTGCTTGACATATGACTATTATCATGGTAAAATATGCTCCTAATACTTAAAAAAGGACATCAACATGCTTACATATAAAATAAAATACCATTCTTTCATAGACGTTATTACAAACTCTTCAACTGAGGTTTTCATTAAAGCCACAGATAAAGCTGAGAAAACTATTATGGAAATCTTAAATAAGGTTCTGGCACTATCAGGCTCAGATAAAAAAGCAGAAGATATATTTGATATTGTTGCGACGGGCTTCGAAGTAGATGTGGAATGTGATGAAATTGATGAAGATGAAAAAGAAAATTTAATAAAAATCGGAGATACTTATTTCCAACAACCGGGTAACGGAGATGAGTATGGACATGATTCTATTTTCCTAATTCCCAAAGACGGTTCCCCTAAAATAGATTTGATAAGTGCCTTACCCATAATAGCAGAAGAGTATGAGTCATGAATATTAAGCCAATCCGTGTAAGAGAGTTCAAAGATAAGAACTATCGCTCTATTTATTTTAACGGTAAGACTTTAAGACAACAGATTGATAATTCTAAACCAATTGAAGAACTAGATTATCCAGAATTCTATGACATTTCCGTAACATCAAAATGCTATGGAAATTGCCCGGAATGTTACATGGATTCAAAAGAAAGTGGAACACATTACAATGCTATTGAAAACATTAGAAAATTCTTCGGTAGCATGACTGATAATCAAAGACCCCATCAATTGGCCATAGGCGGCGGCGAGTGTACTCTTCATCCTGACTTTTGCAATATACTTAAAGAAATCGATTCTCTAGGTATAACCCCTAATTACACTACTAATGGTATGCATTTAACTGATGAAATCATTGAAGCAACCAAAAAGTACTGTGGTGGAGTTGCTATTAGCTGTCATCCACATCTACAAGACTTTTGGAGACCCGCCGCAGACAAACTAGTAGAAAATGGAATTATGCTTAACTTCCATATAATTATCTCTGATAAAGAAAGTGTTGATTATTTTATGGATATTTTTATTGAATATCATAAAGTAACTGATTACTTTGTTCTTCTTCCCCATATGGAGCAAGGTAGAGCTGGCAAGAAAGTGTTAGAGCATCAGTACTTATTCGAAAAACTCGATACACTGAATACAGATAAAATAGCCTTTGGTGCTAATTTCTATGAGTATATTAAAGATACTCCAAGTAGATATAATATTTCTATCTATGAGCCCGAAATCATGTCAAAATATCTTGACTTAAAAGATATGAAAATATATAAAAGCAGCTTTCACTTAGAGGAGTGCAACAATGAAAAACTTAATTCTCATAAATAACCATTCTTTTGTAGATGTTATTACAAATAGTTCTTCTGAGCTATTTATATGTAATACAGGCAAAAGTATTGAGTTTGTCAAGGAAATTTTAGCAGAAATGCTTCAGACGTATAGTAAAGCAACTGGCAAAGAATACATTTTTGACCATGTATTTGGAGATATATACCTTGCAGAAGAGAAAGCAGACCAGGCTCTTAAACTATTGATAGAATGGGATATTCCATGGAATATTCATAATAAACTCTCTGAAGAAACAACAAAAGATCCCATACCTGAAATGGATTATTCTGAGGGGTATGAAGTATCGGTGGAGAAAAGGAATGCGTGGATAGCAAGACACCGAGAAGATTTAGAAAATGCCCTTAAAGGATTTATTTTCATAGAATCTTGGAGTGACAACTCTATACCATATGGATTATTCAGCATGATTGAAGATATATTTAATGCCGACAGAAAGCATATGGGCTGATAGGGTCTAGTTATGTTAAGCCGATCACTAATATGTAAAAAATGTGGAGATCAATATGATTATCCCAGCTATAATCATTGGATGCCTTTATTTGACTACGAAGAGTCACTGAGTTCAGAAGACCATTGCTATAGTTGCTTGGAATATATTAAAGCTGAGTCACAGGATATTCGAAAGATGTATTTAGAAGGTATAACTGCTAAACCCTATAGGATTCTAACTATTGACGATGCTGTAGAGGTAGTATATAGGTATGGTATAAATGTATTTAACGTTAGGCACGGCAATCGCCCAGAAGTAGTAATAATTAATTATCATAGACAAGATAGGCGGAGAATGCGTAAAGTTATGCCAATCCTAAAGAAACATGGAATGTTTTTTATAGATTGGAATGCTAAGAGTGTTTCTCATAAATGTCTAAAAAATAATATAAGAAAAACACAAAATGTCGATTTGACGTGCGACATACATATACCTTCGTGTCGTTGCTCTCGTAATGAAGAAAAACGAGTGTTCCATATAGATATAGGTAACTTAGAATCGCCTTCTCCTGATGAGTACGTAAAAAGAGTGAAAGAATCATTTACGAAAAAAAATTAAAAAAAAATAAAAAAAGTGAAAAAAAACTTGACACATTAAAGCTAATATGTTATAATACACCTAGAACATTTTTGAAGGAAAAAGAATTCAAATGCTTATTAACGCACAACATAATAATCCAGTATGCATCCCCGCGATTGAAGGGATGAATGATGAGAAGTGGGGAGCATTGGGCTAGAGTAGTATTATAATATTGAACTACTAAAGCCCGATGTGAAGAGATGAAAATCTCCTAACGTCGGGCTTTTTTTTTGGAATTTTGGAAATGTAAAAAATGGAACATTGAGGTTCCACGTAAATGTAACACTGGTGTTACAAATAGATCTTTGAAATAATAAAAAGTTTAGGTGCTTTGATTTAAAAGTGCCAATAATTAAGGGGATTTAGTTTAGTTGGGAAAACCGAAGATTTGCATTCTTCAAAGGGGAGTTCGAGCCTCCCAGTCTCCAGGCGCAATAAGTACCTTATAAAGGTACTTATTGCATGTTGAAAATTTATGTTGGTTGTGGTGGAATCGGTAGACACGCCTGTCTGTGAAATAGGTTAGGGAAACCTTGTGCGAGTTCAAGTCTCGTCAATCACCAATTACAAAAAAAAGGAAAAATAAAATGAGAAAAGATAAGCTATAGCCAATGGGAGTAAAAGCCCATTGGCGTTAATAAATAAACATCAATGGGCTGTTAGTTCAGTCGTAGAACAAATCACTTTTAATGATTAGGCCATAGGTTCAAATCCTATACAGCTCAGTAGAAAAGAAAAGAAAATAAATTATGGCGCATTCGTATAATGGTTATTACGGGAGTTTGTCGAACTCTTTACACCAGTTCAATTCTGGTATGCGCTGATGTGTTGTTAGGGCGGTTAGTTTTAATAAGGATAAAACAATAACTGCATGAGTCGCTATCACAGGGAGAGATATAGGTTCGATTCCTATACGGTCCTTTCAACATTGTAAGTATATGCCTCCATCATCTAGTGGCCTAGGATACGATACTTTCTATATCGTCACGCTCGGTTCAAATCCGGCTGGAGGTAATCTTCGAACCCTGTAACTATTTTTTAAAATAAGTGGTTGTAGTATTCGACGAAAAAAAATCTCTTATTTAAAGATAATAAATAGGAGAATAGAATGAACACAGAAAAACTAAAAGAGTTGGTACTTGCGGGTTATAGTGCGAGTACAATAGCAGAAGAATTAGGGGTACCTAGAACAACACTTTTTTATTGGATAAAAAAGTTTAACTTAAAAATAACAGGTAAGAAAACTAAAACATGGGAGGTTTCACTAGTTACAAAAATAGTAGCAGAGTCCGTAAGTATAAGTGAATGTTTAAGAAAGTTAAAACTAGCACAAGCATCTGGAAACTACAAGACTTTCAAAAGAGTTGTACTAGAGAATAGCATAGACCTTTCTCATTTCAATCCTTTTAATAACAGTAGGTCTTATGAAAAAGTGGGTATAAATAGTCTATTAGCAGAAAACTCTCCTTATAATAGGAGTCATATAAAGGACAGACTTTTAAGAGAGGGCTTAAAGCAAAATAAGTGTGAGATTTGTGGGTTCGAGGGTTTATGGCAAGGAAAAGAAATTAGAATGATTCTTGACCACATAAATGGAGTCCGAGATGACAACAGAATAGAAAACTTAAGAATGGTTTGCCCGATGTGCAATAGCCAACTAGAAACTCACTGTGGGAAAAATAATAAAAAAGAGCCTAATAAATGTATAGACTGTGGGAAAATTATAAGTAGAACGGCTGAACGTTGTCATAAATGCGTTGGGTATTATAAGTTTACATCTAAAAGTTCTAAATCTTGTAGAAAAGTAGAACGCCCACCCTATGAAGTTCTTATGCAAGAAGTTAATAGTTTAGGTTTTGTTAAGACAGGAAAGAAGTATGGTGTTAGCGATAACGCTATTCGTAAATGGATTAAGTTTTATGATAAAGAGAAAATAATGCTTGGTGTAAAGGTGTAATCCAAAGGTGTAGAAAGGCAGCTTCGTCCCCCGGACTGTCAGTAGACGACCTCACAATGAGGGGGACTCTTTATAAGGACACGACAGCTAAGGAGCGTGTGAGTCTCCAAAACTTTACAGCAGTAGGTTCGATTCCTACCGGGTTCGCATAAGTTATAGTTCTTTAAAAACTAAATTATTGCGGGATGGACTGGAAGTGGTGCCAGCTCGGTCTCATACGTCGAACGATGTCGGATCGTGCCCGACTCCCGCAAATGAGTCCATTCAACAAGATCTTGGGGCCACTAAAAAGTCTCAGATAGGGAGTAAAGCCTCCCGAGATGATTAAAACGAAAATTAAGTGTTGTGACAGGCGTGGAGAGACATGCAAAATACGCGGGTGTAGCTCAATTGGCTAGAGCGTTATCCTTCCAAGTTAAATGTCCTCGGTTCGAGTCCGAGTACCCGCTCGTGACAATTTTATTGCGGATTAGCTCAACTGATTAGAGCACAAGATTTTGATTCTTGGGGTTGTTGGTTTAAGTCCAACATCCGCTGCGTAAGTTATAGTATCTTCAAAAACTAAAATATTCCAGCGTAGCTCAGATGGTAGTAAGCAATTTTCTGTTAAAAAATAGGTCGCAAGTTCGAGCCTTGCCGCTGGAGCATGAGTTATAGTTCTCTAAAAACTAATTAAACGGGGCGTAGGCTAGTTGGCTAAGTCGCTTGATTTGGGGTCGTTGGCCCTCTTAGGTAGTAATACATAAGTAATAAAGGATTCAAATTCAGGGAAGCCTCACCAGATAATGCTGATGGTAATCCTGAGCCAAGCCTCGAAAGAGGAAGGTGCAGAGACTTAACGTTTCCTATCCTACGGGATAAAGAGAAAGTCCAGACCACAAACTTTTTAGGCAGTGAAAACTGTAGTGGTAAGCAAGAAATCGCAGGTTCGAGTCCTGCCGTCCCGAATGCAAAAAAATTAACTTCGTTAAAGATAAATTACATATCTAATACGGAGTTAATTATGCCTACTTGTGAATACTGTGGTAAACAGCTAGAAAAAAAGAATAGAAGATTTTGTAATAACACTTGTTCTGCTAAATGGAAATCTGAGGCTGGTGTATATGCTAAAACTTTTATTACTAAAACAGAAGACAGGACTTGTGAATTATGTGGAAAACATTTTACTCAAGATGTATTATATTATAGAAAATCTAATAAAAGAATAACTAAGAAAGATACACGGTTTTGTTCAGCTAGTTGTCGTAATACAAGGATACATAGTGAAGACACCAAACTAAGAATAAAGAATGGACTAGCTAACTATGACAAAGAAAGAATAATTAAGAATAAAAGAGCTAAATCAGTAACGCAGAAATGCGAGAAATGTGGGAAAGAGTTTAATAATATAGGTTATAGAAAGTCTAAATATTGTTCTCCTGAATGTCGTGGAAGAAATGTAAATAAATTAAAAGATGAGCAAGGTACCTATAAGATTCTTCTTTGTGAAATGTGTGGTAAAGAGTTTAAATATTACGGAAACTATGCTAACATAAAAATGTGCTCTAAAGATTGCCGCAATGCATATTTTTCTAGATTAGGAAAAAAACGTCTCGACTCCGATAAAGAAAATATGCAGAAGTGGATAGAGTCTGGCAACAGCAATTCTAGATTTGGAAGACAAGGTGTGACAGAGAAAGGCCATTCCTATAAATCATCGAGAGAAAAAGAAGTTTTCGAGTGGCTGGAGAATCAGGGTTTCAATTTCATAGTAGAAAAACAACTCCCAGACTCTTCAAAATATTGTGACATCTATATAGTGAACGATAAATATAAAAAAGGTTATTATATAGAGCTAGATGGTCTACGAAGGGAAGAGAAGGGCTCTCGCTTCTCGTGGAATGGAAAATTAAAGCACTATGAGAAACTTGTAAAAGAACAAAGAATAGATGGATTTAAGGTCTTGTACTATGACAATTATAAGGATGATTTACTTGGTTTATTTTTAGCCAAATAAAATATTTTACGTTTCCATAGCCAAAAGGATAGGCAGTAGATTGCAAATCTACCAATCTGGGTTCAAGCCCCAGTGGAAACTATTATAGGGACATAACTCAGTTAGTTAGAGTGCCACTCTGATACGGTGGAAGTCGGGAGTGCAAATCTTCCTGTCCCTACCAGATTTAACACTTGACATAACTCAATTATCATGCTAAAATACTCCTTAAGAAAATATGTTCTTCTAGGAGTTATAAATGGTTAAAAATCTAAGAGATTATCAAACAAAAGCTATCAACAAGATACTTAATCAATTATCCGAAAATAATTTAGCCGGTATTGTTTCTTGCGTAGGCTCTGGGAAGACTCTTATAGCCTCTATAATCGCTTCTACTGCTATTACTAGGGGTATTAGTAAGATTATCATATCTACTCCATTTACAACCATTGAGGAAGAGTTTACAGAGTATAGTAATCAAAAGTGGATGACAAATCTTCCCAATAATCAACAGTTCGATATATCTAAGATAAAAAAATCTGAAAATGTTAATAATTTAACAGACGTAGCTGTAAGCTGTAATATAGAGGATGTTGAGCGAGAAGTTATTGCTACAACTCATATGGCAGTTACACAAGATAAGTTTATAAATAGAATTAAAGAAGAAACAGATTTATCCAAGTTACTTTTAATAATAGACGAAGCCCACCATTGTTACGATTCAGAGGATGAAGAAGATAAAGACGCTACTAAATTAGGTGAAATTGCAAAAGAAATTATAAATCGTAATGGTAAAATCCTATATTTAACTGCAACCCCTTACAGAGAATACCAAGGTAAAACAGTTTTAATTTTTGACCCTAAAGAAGTAAATCCTTATGTTAGAACTATTGGGGAACAAATGCGAGATGGGTACGCCCCTATGCTCAGAACAGAATATGTAAATGTTGACCATTTCTCTATTTCGGGGGAAGGTAGTCATGGAATATACGGAGACGTTAAAGGTTCTGAATTAGGGAGAGACCAGGTAGATATTTTACTTCCAGAAATTATTAAAAAATATATGGAAGACGGTTGTCCTAAATCTATCTTACTTATTCCTTCAGGGAATTCAGCAGAACGAGCAATAGACGTATGTGCATATTTGAAGAATAATATAATATTCCCCGAATCAGTAACTAAAAATAGGGGAAGAAAAACCCCAAGCGTTCTTATTGCAGTTGGCTCTGATAACGGAACAGTAATTGAGCATCTTAAATCAGATAAAAATAGCCAAGGTAAAAAGTATGATATAATCATTGGGTGTAGAAAGTTTGATGAAGGGACTGACGTAAACACTTCTTCTCATTTATACATGATAGGTGTACCCTCTAATGTAAGACTATTCCATCAACGTGCAGGTAGAGTTCTTAGAGATAAGAGAAATATAAATGGGTATAAAGATTGGTTCGGGGAAAAGTGGTTAAGTGAGTCTAAAGTTGTGTTCTTTGTGCCTCCAAGCAAGAAATGTAAAGATTTTGATTATGGAGTAGGAAGACAGTTACTTCACAGCATTTTTGCTTCAGAAAGATATGAAGAGTATTGTAATGCTACTAATATTGGATATGATATTAGAATGAAGTTAGATACAATGTCTACGGGGGAAACTCAGAGTAGAGAACAAAAAGATATTGAATTAATTGAGAGTATTTTTACAAATGCCGAACTTCAAATAGAAAAGACCTTTGAGGAAACAGCCGTAGAAAATATGTTAGATGAAGAGCTTAATGGTAGTAAAACTGTACAAGAAGCCTTGGACTATTTGAAAGAAGAAAGTTTAAGTGTTGAACAAAAAATACAAGGTGTCATTGAAATTGCAAATAAATTACCAGAACAAGTTAAGGTGAAAGTAAAAGAGCAATTAGAGGTTTTACTACAAAAAGTATTGGTTCGAATGAGAAAAAGAGAAGAGAGAAAAAATGTAGAAGAGTTTGTAATAAAGCCAGAAGATATTATCTCTGAGGAGTTCAATGAACTTCTTTCTCAATATAAAGACGAACAGTTAGACGTAACTAAAAATAAACATATAACAGAAGTTTTCTCTACTATAACGGGAGAGGTATTCAAAGATTGGTCAGACAGATGCAGCCATTTCTTTGGAGAGTCTTACGCAATAAAGAAGGCAAGGGAGATCATTGCTTTTATAAAAGAGGAAGGAAGATACCCTACTAGTGCATCTAAGGATTTAAAAGAAAAGAAGATAGGACAAAACCTAAATAGCTTGAAAAGAGCAAAGAAAGGAGAAGGTTGTAATTTCTTTTACCCTTCTCTACAAAATTTAGCAGAAGAAGAAGGTTTACCTAATTTATTTGATAATATTGATAGGGAGAAAGAGCATAATGAAATAACTATTCAAATTATTAATTTCATAAAAGAAAATAATAGAACCCCTGCTACAAATTCTAAAAGGGAAGAAGAGAAAATTCTTGGTAGAAAACTAGCGAATATGCGCCAAGCAAAAAAAGAAAAGGTAAACAGTTTATTTTTTGAGTCTTCGCAACTCTTAGCTGAAAAAGCTGGTCTTCCAAACTTATTCATAAACATAGATAGGGAAAAAGAAAATAATATTATTGTGTCAGATATTATAGCATTTGTTAATGAAAATAATAGATTTCCATCAGTTATGGGTAAAGAGTTAAAAGAAAAAAAACTTGGACAAAAATTAAGTCAAATGAGGCAAGCAAAGAAAGGGAAAGGAAACGTTCTATTCTATACCTCTTCACAAAAACTAGCAGAGGAAGCTGGTTACCCAAATTTATTTGAACAAAATCTTATTGAAACAAAAAACAATCAAAAAACCTTCTCCCTAATACAGTTTATAAAAGATACCGGAAGAACCCCTACGTCTTCTAGTAATAGACGACTTTGGGGTTTTTTAAGCCATATGAGACAAGCGAAAAAGGGAAAAGGAAAAGGAGTTTTCTGTTCCTCCTCACAAAAAATAGCGGAAGAGGCAGGTTACCCTGACTTATTTGAAAATGTAGATAGGGAAGGCAGTCATAATGATATTACTCTACAAATTATAGAATGCCTAAAAAATAACAAACCTTTACCTAGTATGCTTAATAGTAAGCTAAGTGAAATGGTAAAGTCAAAGCAAGGAAAGAACTCTTGCTTATTCTACGCCTCCTCTGAAAAGCTTGCCATAGAAGCAGGTTACCCAGACTTATTTGAAACAAAAAGGAGTGAAAAATGATAGAAGTTTATATAAAAGAGGAACTTATAGGCACACTATATCCAAATACCAAACAGGAATTTGAAAAGTTCTTACTAGAGGAAGATTACTTATCTATAAAGTTAGAAGACGTACAAATACTGCAACAAAAATATGAGGATTATAGGCTACCAACACACTTTATCGTAAAAGAGGAGGGTAAAATAGTATTTGATTCTATGGTAAAAAATATAGAAATTAAAAGTTGCTATACTTTAGAAGGTAGAGCTACAATGAGTCAGCATACAGAGGGTGATATTGCAACAATAGGGTTTGAGATAGTTAAAAATGCACAATAACGACAGCTACTTAACCTCTGAAAAAGAAAAATGGAGAGAATACGTTTATTCTCTTTTATCTCCCGAGTCTTGTAGTTTATTGGTTGATAAAGACAATAACTTACAATACAAGTGGTTAGAATTAGTAGGTAAAGACGCTATAACTTTTGAACAATTACTTAGAACTCAAAGAATAAGTGAAGACAAGCTTATTGGATTATCTTATAATTCTCAAATCATAGAAGGGTGTAAGTTAAAATACCCTAATATAGATTTTCACTGCCAAGATTGGAATAGGTTCTGTAATCTATATAAGGCTAACGATATTGGCGTATTTATATTTGATGGTTTCTGTGCTGCTCATGGCAATAATCTAGAAATCTCTTTAGCTAATACTCTGAAGCTAGTTAATAGATGTAGAAAGCATATAGGGGAAGTTTTACTTGTTATAAATACAGACAGTGGCATTACTAAGAGAATTGTAAGTAAAAAGAAAGAATTATCCCCAAAAGAGATATTTAAAGAGTCTATAGAAAAGGTATTTAAGAGTAGTAGAATGCCTTTGATAAGTAGTAAAGTGATAGATATAAATACTATGTATGAATATCAGCAGAGTAAGGAAAATACCACAATGTTAAGCTGCGGGATAATTTTCTAAGTTCTATCACTTGACACAAATCAATTATCATGGTAAAATATCTATGGCCCGGTAGCTCAGCGGCAGATCGGTGTCTTACGTTAGCATTGTGTCTTCGTAAGCATGTCAGAACTCAGTGAAATACAAGGATGTAATGCACACCACGTAATCTAGAGTATGTGGGAGTCGCGGAGGTTCGAGTCCTCCCTTGGCCTATAAAAAATTAAAGGTGAGAAAAATGAATGCTAAAAAAATAGTAGAGAGACATAATAGTCTAGTAAAAGAAAAACATGAAACAGAAGAATCTTTGAAGGAAGTTTTCAAAGAACTATATCCTTACATTTTTACAAAGAAGAGATTATTTAGTAACAAGTACAGATATCTTCCTGGTCCGTTCTATAACGAGTTCAGAATCAATATTAATACCTATCAAATACAGGAGAATATTTGTCATTATTTTGAAAATGTCACATATGAAGAGTTTTGGCAATTCATGAAAAAAGAGTATAAAAATACCAGTAAAATAATCAAACAAAATAAAAAAGCTTTGCAAGAGATACTTGTAGCATGTAGATAGAAAAAATTAAAGGAATAAAAAATGAATGAAATGTACAAAGATAAACGTTTTTGGAATATTTTTTGGGAAAATAAAATAAAAGAAATCAAACACTTTTCAAAGATTTTTTTTATTGTAGTCGGAGCAGCCTTATTCGTTTTATCCCCACTTATCTACGGGAAGTATCTTAGGGATATTATTTTTACTAAGCCTATTGGTTATCCAACACAAGGCACTAAATGGTATGTACGTTGTACTCACGAGTGTAATTCTCGGGAAGAAAGACCTGCATATATTACAACAAATACTGTAAATATCTATCCGAAACTTACAAGCGAGCAAACGAACCTGTTTGCATTATATGGGGATGTTGTATCTTATTATATCAAATATGGAGAGTTCCCAGACACTGACCACTTTAAACTTCCTGTAGAAATGATAATAAAGGTAAAGAATAATTTTGAGTACATGCAAGCAGTACCAGACTCTGATTGGGAGCAAATGCTCCAACTTTGTGCTTTCTATACTTTACCTGTAAAACCTATTGGTGTTAAACCTAACTATATAACAAATGAATTCGAGTCAGCAATACCACATTCACCTAACTGCAAAGTTATTTTAGTTACCCCATATGATTATGGCCGTGCATACCTTTGGTTATTTAGTGTGTCTATGATATTGTTTTTTCTTGGAATCTTCATACATAATAACATAAAGAAAGCAGAAGAAGAATATAACAGAAAGTATAAGAGGTGAGGTAAAAAATGAATGAAGTAATTCTTTCAATTTATGTAATATTAATGGGTTCCACATTTATCATCGGAATTATTTGGATGCTAGTTGCTGAGAGTAAGACAGAAACAAAGATGGGGGAAGTATCTTTAATAATATTTGGAGTCTTACTTGCTGGTTTAATAATAAGTTTAAAACTTAACCCACCTCAGACTGAGAAGAAAACTACGGAACGTAGCATTATATCACTTTACAATGAGTCAGAAGTTAATGGAAAGTTTTTTAGACTCGGTAGTGGGTGGATAGAAGAAACGGAATATTATTTTATGTTTACACAAAATGCTGATAAGTCTTATTCTAGAATAAAAATAAAAGTAAACTCTACAAAGATTTTTCAAGAGAATAATGTTCAGCCTAAAATCATACAATATAGTACGATAACCTACCGTAGACCCTACAGACTTTTGGGAATTCCAATGCAAAGAGAAGTATTAAATACAGATGTTACATATTCCTTAATAGTTCCTGTCGGAACTATTGTAGAACAATTCAAGGTTAGGTAAATGAAACATAATTTCCATGGACTTACTTACGAACAAGCCGAAGACAAAATGTTCTCTATAGTTGAATCTGCAAATAAGGATGAGATTGTAGAAATCATCACAGGCAATAGCGAACAAATGAAGAAAGTTGTTATTAATATTCTAAAAAGATATGATATTAAACCGTATCCTGAATTAGATAATGCTATAGTCAAGTTCTCAGTATAGGACACAAAATGAAAATACCATTAGCGTTTGACCTTGGAGTACCTAGGAAAGATGGGAAAATAATACATATTAATAATTTTATTAATATAATGCAATCAAAGTTTGAGGACAAGAACAGTGATGCTCTTATAGTAAGAAATAAACCTAAACAAGACTTTGTTACTCATTTCCCCGACATTATAGGGGCGATAAATTATATGAATGTCGATGCAGTTGAACACAACCAAAATGCTCTTAGAGTATCCTTTGAGGTAAAAGCATTCACAGGATGGGAAGCGTATTTTGAATATATGCAAAAAAATAATGAATGTTTAACAGCATTATTTTCAGGGAAAGAATATCTGGATGGATTTTTCTATATAAATAAAATGAGTAGCTTTTATTATGAACATGAAGACTCTTATGATACCACTGAGACATTTATTACAAATGAAAAATCTAAAGCAATTAAAGACTTAGAAGAACTCGCTTATAAAGTTAATAACTTTAAATTACAGATGTAATAAAATATGTTATCTCAGTGTAGGTTGAAAAATGAAAATACCATTAGCGTTTGAACTCGGAGTCCCAAGGAAAGATGGGAGGATAATACAGGTTGATAATTTTATCACTCAATTGCAAAAAGCTTTTGAGGATAGGTGTAATAGGGTTTTAGTTACAAAACATTCATCAAATAGCGTTTTTGGTCCGAACTTAGAAGATGTAATTGGTATCATACAATCATTCGATGTGACTTGTGAAAATAGGATAAACCAAAGTGACCATACAATATTTTCGAGTTATTATAGTGTTGTATTTGATGTAAATTTTATGGATGCCCATGAAAGATATGTTATTGATCACATAGAGATGGGGTATAAAGCGGGGGTATATGCACAAGTGATAGGAGCGGAAGAGCCTGACAATGTTTTTTATGTAACGAGAATTGCCTCTTTTTATATAAAATACTCAAAAAATGTCGATTCTTATGAAAACCCATTAAAAAGTATAGCATCTAACGCCATAAAAGAATTAGAAAAGTTGAAGTTCAAAGTCCTTAACTTTAGATTACAGATTTAATAAAATATGTTATCTCAGTGTAGGTTAAAAAGGAGACCATAAGAATTTTAAACCTAAAAGGTATGAGGATAAATCTATGCCGGAACTCGCTGATTTATATATTGAGGGAACCATAGATACCGAAGAGGTCGTTAGGACATTTGGGATTAAGAGTGATAAAAATGAATCAATCATAGATGATTTGCGAGAGTTTCTTGATTATTTAGAAGGAAAGGAAACAGAAAGAGCAAATATGAAGGAAATCATTACTGAGATCTTGTACCATAGTAAACACAGATACTACTAGAGATGCCAGCGTAGTTTCATACATAAGGAAACACATCTATGGCAATAAAGAAAAAATCTAATGGTATAAAGCAACCGAAATATAAATCTACATCCACAGAACTAAAGATGTCTCTCATGCATTATTTTAGATATAAAAGGCAGGGGTTAGTTGCAACCGAAGTAGACTTAGGCCATAATGGTGTATCTGATGTCTTAGCCTATGTAGAGGATAAGGTCATAGAAGTAGAGGTGAAAGTCTCTATAAGCGACCTTAAATCTGAGTTCATAAATAAGACTAAGCATTATGCTTTTGCTAAATCAGTTACTGATAAATATATACAAAGATATCATATACCTAACCTCTTCTACTTTTGCGTTCCCATAGACTTATTCGAAAAAACAGAAAAGATATTAGATGAGAATAAATCAAATGCGGGAATTATGGTTTATGACCCAACAGCAGGTAAGAAGTTTAGGCAAGGTAGACCTATGGATTTTATATCTATTCAGAGAAAAAGTAAAATGCTCCATAATCAAGTTTTACCTGAGATAAAAGAGAGAATTATTAGTAGAATATGCTCAGAAGTATGTATTTTCCATGAGAAAAACTGTGAACATATAGTTTTTGAACATGAAGACCAATTGCTTTTTGATATTTAGCCCCTGACATAAAATAGTACAAAATATGCTTATCTTGTAAAGATAATATGTATAATTAACATAGGATTCTTCTATAATGGCTGGGATAATAAGCGATATTGCTAATATGGATAAAAGCTTAAACGGTGTAAACGTTAAGGCTAAAGAACTGCCTACGGCTTTGGAGAAAACACAAGCCGTAGTTGGTAAACTTAGTGATTTATTTGATGGAATGGCTAAGGCCGTAGAATCAATGTCCTCCAATGTAGGTGTAACCAGAGATAATTTATTACAACTAGTAAACCCCCTAAAGCTTATACAGACTCAAGGTAAGGGTGCCGCAAATGCCATAGACTGGGAGATTCAAGCAGTTAGAAAGTTTGGAGATACAGCAAAAGTAGCTAATGACCAAGCTATGGCTTCCGCAGAGAAGTACGCCATTAAAAATGTAGAAGTTAGGAATGGGCAGGACGCTCTTTTAAAATCTGTAACTCTAACTTCTGACCAATTAGGGAAATATACCGATTCTTTTACCAAACTATCTAAAGTCACTAATATGTCAACAACTGACATGGCTGACCTAGCTGCGGCGACTTTATCTTTCAATGAAAACTCAACCCCAGACTTATTAGAAGATATAACAAAGAATTTTGTTGGTGTTCAAAATGCTGTTGGGCTTAACGATGAGCAAATGACATCTTTGGTTAAAAGCACGGGTGATGCTTCCAAGCAGATGATGGCTTTTGGAGAGAATCAAAATCAATTAAAATCGTACTCAAAAGGTTTATCCGAAGTAACCGCTATGTATAAAAATATGGGTCTAGAAATAAGTGGGGCTCAAAAATTAGCGGATAAATTATTAGAGCCTAAGAACTTAAAAGACAATGCCTTCCTTATATCGCAAATGGGTGTATCCTATGGTGAATACATGGAAATGCTAGAGGGCGGAGATGCAGATGCTGTTTTTGGTAAAATGGGAGCCGGGTTACAGGATATAGCAAAGAAAGCAAAGGATATGTCATACTTCCAAAGACAAGCATACGCACAATCTCTAGGAATGGAAGTAAGTGAATTAACCAAATTAGCGAACACAGAGTCTCAAACTCTTAAAAAGGTAAGGGCGGCATCAAAAGAGGGAAATAAAGAGGAGATGTTTAGCGATAAATTACAGCAAAATATGTCCACTTTTGAATCTAGCACTAATAGAATGGAGAACGTTTTAGAAAAATTAGCAGTTATGCTAATGAAGTCTGTTAAGCCAGCCTTAGATATAATGATTGAGAAAGTAATGTGGTTTGCAACTAATGTTGCTCCTAAAATCATGGGTTTCTTCACAGGTTTAATAGATAAGATTGGTCCTACTAATCTAGCCTTTGCTGGTCTTTCTATCTTAATTGGATCTTTACTATTTGGATCTTTAGTAAAAATCCTAGGTGTGATCGGTCCGGTTATGGCTTTTCTTACTTTTATGAAGTCCCCTGTGGCTGGTAAAGCACTCGCCAATGGGATCAAAAATATAATCGCGGCACCTATTGAGGGTCTAAATAAAGGACTAAGTGCCATGGACCCAAAGGCTTTAAAAGGTGCTTTGATTTTAGCTGGTATAATTACTGCTCTAGCACTAATTAGCCAATTCTTGGTGAAACCAGCTAGCGGTAAAGGAATACTTGCACACATCATAAACTCAATAGCAGGAATGTTCGAGGGATTAGATGTTAAGAATCTTGCTATGATGGCTATTGGAATTGGTGCGCTTTTTATTACTGGTTTCTTATTAGGGCACATGGGAAAATTACCGATAGCTCCAATGTTGAAAGGTGCCTTAGTCTTAGCAGTCATGTTAGTTATTCTATTTGGTCTTGGGCTTCTCTTCAATATACTCCCAGCGGGTTTTATGGGAACCATGGCTGCGGGAATGGCGCAGCTCGCGATTGCTAGTATTATGTTATTGATACTAGTTATAGTTACCACGGTAATAGTTTTAGCCCTTGCTGCTATAAGTTTCTTAGCACCTGTTCTTCCTTTTTCCGCTGTCGGTGCTGGGGTATTTATTGTCATGTTAGCAATAATAGTAGGTTTAATTTCTATATTACTAGTAAAAAAAGATGAGCTTTCTAAGGCTTCTCTTTTTACAGACACCGCTGTTGCTTTTCTAAAGGTGGTTCAGCCTCTGGCTGGAATTGCTGACTCGACTCTTAAGATAATAAACTCTCTTAGAAAATTGGTCGGGAAAAAACTGTCGGCAGATGCCGAGAAAGATGGTTCCGGCGCAATTGTATCCGTTATTAATGTGATTGATAAAGTCTCAAAAGCTTTCATAGCAGGGAAAACTACTACAGGTGACCTGAAGATGGTTGCGGAAAGAAGTAAGGCAATAAAAGATATTGTTCCCGCTCTTGCTGAGTTAGCAAATATGGGTGACGCATTTAGAGGTCTCGGGGGAACAGCACAAGACCCAAGTAAAAAGGGATTCTTTAAAATGATAGGGGACGCTTTCTTAGGAGAAAGCGCTAATCCTACCGAAATTGCAAAGGCTATTAGCGATATGGTGGAAGTAATAAGTTTGATAAAAATCCCAGGCACTTTGACTCAGGGTCAGATTCAACAAGTAGCAAGTCT
>Ga0316608_1000543_pt1 | contig 17454 bp, 14 predicted proteins | sample MIS2016152B_MG_FD_207673 | JGI IMG/M metagenome (GOLD analysis project Ga0316608, IMG submission 207673) | Microbial mat bacterial communities from Middle Island sinkhole, Lake Huron, Michigan, United States - MIS.2016.152B | ecosystem: Environmental > Aquatic > Freshwater > Lake > Sediment...
TATACTAAATTGTGAATATAATTTGGATTTCATTTTTTAACACGAAGTCACTAAGACACTAAATTAAAATACTTTGTGTCTCCGTGTCTTTGTGTTCAATTCTAAATTATTTAGACATATTAGTATAATTATAGAATATTAAAAAAGTAAACAAATTTCCGATAATAGTTTGAAATAGTAAATAGTCAAAACCATGAAAAAAAATAATCATGGTAAACCGTGAAAGATTTTGCATCAGATAATTGGTGCAAGCGTTTCGCTTGTACGTAAAATACGGCAAGCATCTTGCTTGCAGGTTGGTATTTTTACAGTTAAGCCAAGATTCTTAATGTATTTTGCTTCCAAGCCAAAGGCTTGAAAGTGTTTGCGGATTGTATTAAAGCCTAATGCTTGAATGATTTTTCTTGCTAACTTCCATGTCGAAGGCTTAAAAAATTGTTTTAGCTCACAACTTCTCGCAAATCATACAACTTACGAGAAGTTAAAGTATAACATTTATTTTTATTTAATGCTTGATGATGTTACCCATTCGTCCCATTCGGCATCATAATCGTCGTAATGAACGTAGTTAAAAACGCCATCAACTTTCATAATTGTTGCAGGATAATAAGTTCCATCAGATTCAACTTGTACTTTAGTGCCAACTTTATAGGTTTTATAAGTTATTTCCCTAAGTTTATCGGCAGATACGGTTTCGTCCCACTCATCTTCCCAGCCAAGATAATGAATTTTGTAAAGTCCTTTTATATTTGCAAGAATTTCAACTTTATACCAAACATTCTCACTTACAGCTTCCATATATTTATCGGTACATTTAATGCTTTTGGTGGCATCATAAGTGGAGTAATTGAAAACAGCAGGAAAACCGGCAGTCTGATAAGAATTTGCAGGTTGTTCATCTGCATTTTTCATATTTTCAAGAACATAGTTAGCAGCAGTTTTAGAATCAACTTTAGTTACAGAAAAAGTCCCTGTTAATACTCCCGAAAAAATATCGTTAAGAGATTCGGTAAATGTCCATTCACCTGTTGATGTATTGTCTTTTACAACCGAAGTAAGCACTAAAGTTGATATTTTGCTTTTTTCGAGTTTATCGGCAACTTCGTTTAATTTACCCGAATAGCAGCAATCGGCAAAAAGTAAGGCTTTTTTTCCTTTAAAATTTTTGATGAGTATATCTCCTATTTCCGAAATATAAAATGTATTTTGTTTAGAATCATAGTTGTAAAAATATCCACCGGTTTCGTCATAACTTCCATGTCCGGCATAGTAGAAAATAAAAGTATAATCTTCAGAAGCTTTTGCAGAATAGGTTTTTATTGCGTCGGTAATGTTTTTGTAAGTTCCTTGTTTATCGCACAAAAATATAATCTGATTATCGGGTACACCTCTGGTTTTAAGCAATTCATAAAACTTTTTATCTTCACGGTCTTCAGTTGGATAAGTGGTTAATTCATTATCGTCCCATTCCAGTATTCCAACAATTACGGCAACAGTTTTTGAAGGAGTCCAATCTTCAGAATAAGAGTAATTTGAAAAGCAAAAAGCAATCAATAACAGTAAAAAGGGAATTTTTTTCATACTATAAGATTTTAGAGTTAGACTTTTAATAATTATACATAACAATATTTGGTTAAATTTTTAAACCACAAAGTACACATAGAACATAAAGTTTTGAATTGTAAGCAATTAAATAAATATTATTTATAGTTATAAATATCAATATTTCAATAAATTGAAAAAAGTTCACGAAGTATTGAAATAAGATACATTTAGATTATGATTAACGTACAATTCTTACGATTTATTTTTATTTTTCCGATTAAAGAAAATTAATTTGAGAGCTGTTAAATATATTCTATTTTTGACTTCAAAAAATATTTTCAATAATCACAAATATATTTAACTTTAGTAAAAGATAAAATTTTAAAATGCAAAATCAACAACTTCTTACAGATTATAAGCAAAACTTAAATTTATTTACAGAGAAACTAAATAATGCAAAAAGTAACAATAGGTTATTTACTATCTTACGTGGATTAACATTTCTGATTGCTATTGCTATTTCTATTTTGGTATTTAAATTAAACTTAACTTTATTTTTTATACAATTGATAGTTTTTATATCAATATTTTTGTTTCTGGTAAGAAAAAATATTCAGATACAAAACAAAATAAAATATTTTAACGTCGTTATCAAAATTATTGAAAATGAAATAAAGGGCTTAAATTACGACTTTTCTGCTTTTGATGGAGGGAAAGAATTTACCGATGCCGACCATAAATTCTCTTATGACCTTGATATTTTCGGAGAAAAATCTATTTTCCAGATGATTAACAGAACTTGTACTTTTTCGGGAAAAAATTTGCTGTCCACTTGGTTTAAAAATCCGATGCAAGATTCTGAAAAAATAAGTCAAAAACAAAAAGCTGTAAATCAAATTAAAGATTTATTTAACTGGAGATTAAATTTTCTTGGTATCGGAAATCTGTTTACCGATGATTTTGACGATAATTCTAATTTACAAAAGTTTAAAGACAAAACCGGATATTTTTACAACAAACATTTTTACCGAATTATTATTTATCTTTTACCAATTGTTACAGTTTTAATATTATGCTTTGTAATTGCTAAAATACTGCCACTTAATTTATTCTGGATAATGTATATTTTGCAGTTTGCAATTATAGGTTTAAATGTAAAAAAGTCGAACGAGATATATCGAAAGGTATCAAAAAAAGTAAATCTGTTTGAAAAATATGAACTTCTTTTACAGGAAATTGAAAAACTAAATACAGATTCAGAATTAATTAAAAGTCTTAAACAAAAGTTAATTACAAATAATAAAACAGCTTCGGAACAAATTAAAATTCTAAAAAATCTTTCAAAGGGATTTGATAACAGATTAAATCTGATATTTGTATTGTTTGGACAAGGAATAGTACTACTTGATTTACAGTATGCCTATAGGATTGAGAAATGGCAGTCGGAGAATTTGGAAAGTATCGAAAAATGGATTGAAGTAATTGCCGAAATTGACGCAATAATAAGCCTATCGAATTTCGCTTTCAATAACCCTAATTATGCAATTCCTGAAATTACAAATTCAGAACAATTTAAATTTGAATTTAAACAAGCAGGACATCCACTAATTAATTCAGATATAAGAATTAACAACGACTATAATATCAGCAGTAAAGGATTTATCACAATTGTTACTGGTGCGAATATGGCTGGAAAAAGTACATTCTTACGTACAGTTGGAGTAAACTTAATTTTAGGTATGATAGGAAGTGTAGTTTGTGCCGAAAGATTAAAACTTACTCCAATACAAATATTTACAAGTGTACGAACAAATGATTCTGTTCAAAAAAGCGAATCATATTTTTTTGCAGAATTAAAAAGACTAAAATCAATAATTGACGAATTGAAAACCGGAATACAACTGTTTGTAATAATTGATGAAATGCTACGCGGAACAAATTCTAAAGATAAACATCTTGGCTCTGAGGCAATGATAAAACGTCTGTTTTCTTTAAATGCAATAGGCATAGTTGCTACACATGATATTGATTTAGGTAAGCTTGAAACAGAATATCCTCAAAATATTAAAAATAAACGTTTTGAAGTAGATATTAAAACCAATGAACTTTTTTTCGATTATACTATAAAAGATGGTATTAGTCAAAATCTTAATGCTATATTCCTAATGAAAAAGATGGGAATAATTATTGATAGTTAAACTTCAGAAAACCAGAAAAAATAATCTGAAAATATATTGTAATTATTTAACATTCATTTTTTAGAAGTATATTTATAAACTACTTTCATACATCAAATAGTTTACTCCATATATGTCAAGAACGAGTATAATAGACTTGATACAAGTTAATAATCTAATACTTAATTAAATTAATGTTGTCATTTCATGAACTTTTTCACGACTTTAGGAGTAAATCTTTTTGATGTATGCACTTAATTAAAAAGAATGATAATATAAAAAATAAAAGTAAAATATTTAATAATAACAACTTATGCTTTTTAGATTACTCACTTCGTTTCGTGAGAAAAGTTTACTTTTTATAACTTTATAACAGACATCAAAGAGTTCCCTTCGGGATGACATTTGAGTTATAAGCTTGTAAATTAATTTGCATCAAGTCTAATAATTATTTCAGTTAGTTTTTAAAAATGTCAGTATTAACATACGGTTTCAAAAATATTTGTTGCCATACAACATAAAAAACTCAATGAAATATTCTAAAAAATAATGTTTGATAACATAAATAAAGATATTTAGATATATTTACATCTATATAAAAATCTAATAAAAAGTAATTTGCTGAAATGCAATAATTTTAAAAAGTGAAAATATTACAAAAAAATGATGTTTAACATGGATTTTGTTTCAATATTTTTCATAGTTTTGTAATAAATTTTGAAAATAAAATTTCTATAAATGAAGACAACAAGAAGAGAATTCATAAAAATTTCATCGCTTGGTCTAGGCGGTATAATGTTGTCATCACCACTTCTTAGTTTATTTAAAGATGATGATGAAGAAAAACGAAATGATGAAATCACATCAAAAAGATACCCAAATTATTGCGAAGTTTGTTTCTGGAATTGTGCTGCTTGGGTTTATACAAACGAAAAAGGTGAACTTTGGAAGATTATAGGACACGAAGATGACCCAAATTGTAACGGAAGACTTTGTCCACGTGGAACAGGCGGCGTTGGAATGTATTCAGATGATGACCGTTTGAAAAAACCATTAATCAGAGTTGAAGAAAACGGAATACAAACTTATCGTGAAGCCGAATGGGACGAAGCTCTTGATTTGATTGCCGAAAAATTATCAGGAATAAAAGAAAAATACGGTGCTGAAAGTGTAGCAGTTTTCAATCACGGTTCAAGCGGAAAACATTTTACTAATTTCTTACAGGCATTCGGTTCAACTAATTTTGCTGGACCGGCTTATGCACAATGTAAAGGTCCACGTGAAGAAGCTTTTGAAGTAACTTTCGGTCATGCTTTACATTCACCAGAACCGTTGGATATTCGTGATACTAAATGTCTTGTGTTGATTGGTTCTCACTTGGGTGAAAATATGCACAACGGTCAGGTTCAGGAAATGTCTGATGCAATTGATAATGGTGCAACTATTATTACGGTTGACCCGCGTTTTTCTACTGCTGCGAGTAAATCAAAATATTGGTTAGCTATAAAACCAGCAACTGATTTGGCTTTACTTCTTGCTTGGATTAATGTTATTATTGAAGATGAATTATACGACAAAAATTATGTCGAAAAATATACATCAGGTTTTGACTTATTAAAAGAACATATCAAAAGTTACACACCTGAATGGGCTTACGGTAAAACAACTATCAAACCCGATATTATTAGAGCAACTGCAAAAGAAATGGCAAATGCATCTCCAGCTGTGATTGTTCATCCAGGTCGTCATACAACTTGGTACGGTGATGATACTCAAAGATTAAGAGCTGTTGCAATTTTGAATGCTCTTTTAGGTTCGTATGGAAAACGCGGTGGAATTTATATTCCTGATACAGCATCTGTTTATAAATTTCCTGGAATTCCTGCATTTCCTAAACCTTCATGGTCGTGGAATGATATTTATCCTGAAAAATATCCTTTGGCTTCACTTGGAGTTACAAATGTTTTGGTTGATGCTTCGCACCCTGATAATACTTCTGACAAATCAATAAAAGCATGGATTGTTATCGGAACAAATCTGATTGCAACTATGCCAAATATTGCACGAACTGTCGAAGCAATACAAAACACAGAATTTGTTGTTGTTATTGATACAATGCCGGCAGAAATTACCGGTTACGCCGATGTTGTTTTACCTGAATGTACTTATTTAGAAAGATATGACGATTTACGTTTAGCACAGGGAAGAATTCCAACAGTTGCGTTACGCGTTCCGGCAATGGAACCTCGCTTTGATTCTAAACCTGCTTGGTGGATGGCTAAACAACTTGCAAATCGGTTAAATCTTGGGGATTATTTTCCTTACGAAGATTACAGCGAAGTTTTAGAATATCAACTCGAAAAACTTGGAACTTCTTTGGACGAAATGAAAACTAAAGGTGTTTTGGTTTTAGATAGACCTTACGATGATTTATATTATAAAGATGACGAGGAAATAGAATTTCATACAAATACAGGAAAAATTGAATTGTTTTCAACTTCATTGGCTGCTTACGGATTTGATGGTTTACCAAAATATACAGAACACGCTCAACCTCCTGCCGGATTTTTCAGATTAATTTACGGTCGTGCTCCAATGCACACATTCAGCAGAACTACGAACAATCCTAATTTATGCGATTTACAAGATGAAAACAAACTTTGGGTTAATCCGAAAATTGCAGACCAATGGGGATTTACAGCCGACCAGGAAATATGGTTACAAAATCAAGATGGAATAGTTTCATCATTTCCAATTAAAATAAGAATTACTGAAAGAATACGTTGGGATTCTGTATATATGACACACGGATTTGGACATCAAAGCGATAAACTTACAAGAGCTTTTGCTCGAGGATTAAGCGATACAGAAATGATTACAAAAATAATGATTGACCCTGTAAATGGAAATACAGGTATGCGTGGAAATTTTGTTACTTTCTTAACAGAAAAACCGATTAAAGAGGAGGTTGAATCATGAGATATGCAATGGCTATTGACACAAAAAAATGTGTTGGTTGCAGCGACTGTGTAGTTGCTTGTCAGACAGAAAATAATGTTCCTATTGGTTATGCACGTGATTGGGTTGTGGAAGTTGTTTCGGGACAATATCCAACAAATCTTGAATTGGAAATCAGAAGCGAAAGATGTAATCATTGCGATAATACACCATGTGTAAGATGTTGCCCGACAGGAGCAAGTCATATAGTTGAAGGAGGAATTGTGCTTGTAACTCATAACGAATGTATTGGTTGCGGAGCTTGTATTCAATCATGTCCTTATGATGCACGATACCCGCATCCTGAAGGTTATGTAGATAAATGTACTTTCTGTGTTCACCGTTTGAACGAAGGATTAAAACCGGCTTGTGTTTCGGTTTGTCCGACCAAATGTATGTATTTCGGAGATTTAGATGATGAAAATAGTGATGTTTCAAAAATAATTGAATCACGAAAGTGGAAAACTTTAGCTCCCGAAGCAGGAACACAACCGCAGATTTATTTTTTAGTGTAGATTGATAAATTTTAGAAATAGAAAATTTTAAAAGTTCTCTAATTCTGTATAAGTAAATATATTAAAATTATGAAAGAAGAATTAATAATAAGTGGAAGAAATATTCCGAATATTGACCCGTATTTACATATTTGGCATTGGCAAATTCCTATATATCTTTTTCTTGGTGGATTAGCAGCCGGAATATTGTTCTTTGCTGCATTATTTACAATCAGAGGAAAATCCGAACAATGGAATACTGCAGTAAAAATTACACCAATTTTTGCTCCATTAGCTTTAGTTTTAGGATTATTTGCTTTATTTTTAGATTTAAAACACAAACTTTATTTCTGGCAACTTTATACAACAATCCGTTTAGAATCTCCAATGTCGTGGGGAGCTTGGGTTTTGATGTTAGTTAGTCCAATATCATTTGTTTGGGTTGCTTCATATCTAAAAGAAATTACACCAAAAATATGGACAAATTCGAAAATAGTAAATTTACTCATTAAAATTCTGATAAAACCTGTTGAGAATTCAGAAATCAATTGGGAATGGAAATGGAAATTTGTTCGGAATTTTGAAAAATTTATTCAAAACAACAGAGTTGGTCTGGCTTGGATAACAATAGTAGCGTCTGTAATTCTTGGAGTTTATACAGGAATTTTATTATCAGCTTTTAATGCTCGACCACTTTGGAATACATCACTACTAGGAATTTTATTTTTAACTTCAGGATTTTCAACAGCAGCAGCTTTAAATATGTGGTTATCTAAAAATCCGGAAGAAAGAAAACTTTTCAGCAGATTTGATATTGTATTAATTATAATTGAATTGTTTTTAATAGTTCACATGTTTATGGGGTTTCTTGCCAGTACAGAAGTTCAGATTGAAGCTGCAAATTTATTTCTTGGAGGAGAATTTACAATTTCATTCTGGGTGTTTGTAGTTGGAATTGGATTAGTAATTCCTTTAATAATAGAAATATTGGAATTAAAAGGATTTCATGTTCCTGTTGCGATACCGGCTATAATGATTTTAATAGGTGGCTTAATTTTTAGATTTGTAATGGTTGATGCAGGACAAATTACTAGATACTTATATTAATGATAAATGTTTAATTATTAATGATTAATTAAAATGACAGACAGAAGTAAAAAATACATGAATCCGTATCTTGCCGGATTTTTACTCGGTTTAGTAATGCTTGCTGCTTTTTACTTTACACGTGAAGGACTTGGAGCAAGTGGTGCATTTAAATCATTTGTTGTAGCTGTTGTAAAAACTGTTGCCCCAACTCACGCAGAAAATTCTGAATTTTATAGCAGTTATTTGGCATCACATTCTTCTTTCTTTAGTTCTAGATTAGTGTTAATGCTGATTGGTGTTCTTGCAGGTGGTTTTATTTCGGGAACAATTATGGGACGACTAAAACTTAAAGTAGAACATTCTCCAAAAATTACATCAAAGAAAAGGATTGTGATGGCAATTATCGGCGGATTTTTATTTGGACTTGGAGCTCAGTTTGCTCGTGGTTGTACAAGCGGTGCTGCATTAACCGGTATGGCGAATTTATCAGCAGCAGGTTATCTGACTATGATTTTCATTTTCGGAACTGGATATATTGTTGCTTACTTTTTCAGAAAAAATTGGATTTAAATAATTCATAATTATTAATTGTTAATTATTAATTGAAATCATGGGACCATTAACAGAAACAGGAATTTTGAATCACGAAGGTGGTTTATTAATGGCTTTTATAATAGGAATTTTCTTCGGATTTGTTTTAGAACAAGCCGGATTTTCCTCATCTCGAAAATTAGCCGGAGTTTTTTACGGCTACGATTTTGTAGTTTTACGGGTTTTCTTTACCGCAGCAGTTACCGGAATGATTGGTTTATACCTTATGGGATATTTTGGGTTGATTGATTTAAATCTGATTTGGGTAAACGAATTATTTACAGCTCCGGCAATTGTTGGAGGAATAATTATGGGAGTTGGATTTATTATCGGCGGCTTTTGTCCGGGCACAAGTATGTGCGGAGTTGCAATCGGAAAGATTGATGCAATGGCATTTGTAGGCGGAATTATTCTTGGTGTTTTCTTTTTTGCAGAAGCATATCCATTGTTTGCTGATTTTGTAAATTCGGGCTCAAAAGGAAGTTTGAAACTTTCAGATGTTTTTGGAATTTCTGACGGACTTTTAATTTTCTTAGTTACTGTAATTGCACTTATTGCTTTTATAGTTACCGATAAAATTCAAAATAAAGTTAAAAAAGTTGAATATTAAAACTTTAATCAATGAAAAAAACATATATAACAGTTATTATAATCGCATTTCTTCTGGGTGGAATTGTAGCAATTTTGCCACCAGGAAATAATAAAAAAGAACTATCACCAGAATTATTACTTCAAAAAATAATTGACGATACCCGTTTTTTTTCTGCAGACGAAGTTGCACATTTACTAATAAGCGGTGATCCTTCAATTTTATTGATTGATGTAAGAACTCCAGACGAATTTGCAAAATTTGCACTTCCGGGTGCAATTAATATTCCTTTGGATAGCATTTTAAATGAAGGCAATGAATATATTTTAAATCAAAAAACTGTAAATAACATATTTTATTCAAATGGAACAATTTATGCAAATCAGGCTTGGGTTTTAACCTCAAGATTAAATTATTCAAATAATTATGTTTTAGATGGAGGTTTAAATAACTGGATTGAAACAATTATACTTCCTGTTAAACCTGATATTACCGAAAGTAAAGAAATTCAGGAATTATACGAATTCAGAAAAGCAGCAATGAAATATTTTACAGGCGGTAGTGAAATTATTGAAACAGAAACTCCTGAGGTAAAAATTGAAATCAAAAAAACAGAGAAAAAACAAGGTGGAGGTTGTTAATTAGTTATTTATCGTGTTTAAAAAATCTTAAATAATTACTTCCAATCACACATAAATAAAAATAAAACCTGTAAATTAAAATAAATTAAATTATGGAAAATCAGGAAAATAATAAAAAACCAAACAAAACTTTAATTATAAGATTAATTATATTGACATTGATATTACTGGTTTTGATTTTTTCAAAAAATCATGATACTAAATATAAGATAACAACAGAAGAAATGTTAAGCAAATTAAAACAACCTGAAAATAATACAATTGCTCCCGAAAAACTGCTTGATATAATTCAAAATAACGATTCATCATATCAATTTATTGATTTACGAACACCTCGCGAATTTGCAAAGGGCAGTATTTATAATGCTATAAATATCCCTTTACAGAATATTTTAAGTCCAGAATTCAGAAGTATTTTAAATCAGGATAAAAAAATAAATGTACTTTATTACTCAAACCACTTAGGAGCCTGTGGACCTTGGATGTTGCTAACTCAATCTGGATTTAAAAACAATAAAATTTTACTAGGTGGATATGATTTTGTAAAAAACTATATTGTAGATGATTTCAGTCCTATGACAGGAAACTTTAAAGACGAAAATCCAAAATACAATTACTCACAAATAATTAACAGTCTTAAAGGAAATGGTGGAACAAATACCGAAACTTCATCCGAAAGCTCTATAACTGTTCCTGTTGTAAAAAAAGAGAAAAAAACTCAAGCTGGTGGTTGTTAATCAATTTAAATTAAAATTATGAAAAATATTATCAACATTTTATTTCTTGCAATATTAGTAATTTCAGTAATATCATGCAACAACAGTTTTGATGAAAAAGAAGAAATTAACGACAGCATAAAATCAAATAAAAGCGAAAAAGATTTATTGATTAATTTCCTTGAAACCAACGGAAATTTTGTAAATAGCGATAAAATTCCTGCTTTAGTACTTGCAAGTGAACTAGAATCTGAAAAAGAAAATTGTATGTTAATTGACCTACGAAAACATGACGATTATATTCTGGGACATATTGACGGTGCAATTAATGTAAAATACGAGCAACTTTATGATTATATGTTTGATACAGTTGTTGCAAGTGTACATAAAAAAATTGTTTTTATAGGTTATAATGGTCAGGAAGAAAGTTTTGCAACTTCAGTTTTCAGAATATTAGGTTTTGGAAATGTATATTCATTAAAGTTTGGAATGAGTGCGTGGAATAAAAAATTTGCAAATGATTATTGGCTTTCGGCAATAGGAAATGACTATGCAAATAAATTAGAAACAACCAATAACCCTAAAAATCAATCTTCTGAATTACCTGAAATTACAACAGGAAATATAACAGGATATGATATTGCAAAGGCACAGGCAAAAAAGGTTCTGGCTGTTATTGAAAATAATTTCATTACAATTGACGAACTAATGCAAAATCCACAAAATTTTTACATCATTAATTACTGGGATACTGCACGTTATTTAATTGGACATTTACCCGGAGCAGTGCAATATGAACCTGATAAATCACTTTCTAAAGACAAAAGTTTGCTTACAATTCCAAAAGACAAGATAGTAGTTGTTTATTGTTTTTCGGGACAACTAAGTGCACAGGTTGTTGCATTTCTTAATATTTTAGGTTACAATGCAAAAAGTTTACAATACGGAAATAACAGTTTTATGTTTAACATTATGAAATCAAAAAATGAAATTGGAAAATCATTTGATGCATCAACTAATATTATGGATTTTACTTTTGTAGAAGGAGAACTACCTTCGCTAAAAACAACTTATTCTACAACTGAAAGTTCTGAAAATAAAGAAGCTCCAAAAGTTAATATTCAAATAAAAAAAGAAACCAAAAAAAGTAGCGGAGGTTGCTAAAAAAATAATAAAGATTAAAATTAAAATTTAAACAAAATATAATTATTTTTGTAAAAAATCAATACAATGAAAAAAATATTTTTTACATTAATGATATTTATGTTTTTATATTCATGTGATGAGGCTCCATCAATGCTAATTATTGAAAATAAAGCAAATATGGATGTTTATGTATTTCCTAGTACAATTTATCCAGATACAACAATTGACCACATAAGCGAAAGCAGATTAAAAGGTTATGAAGCTTATTCAGTTTTGATGTTTGAAGAAAAAGAAATTATTGGCGTTGCGTATTGTGACGAAGAAATTTGGAAAACCTATGTTAAAAACGATACTCTGCTTCTCTTCATTTTTGATAAACATTTTGTTGATGCTCAACCATTTGATTCTGTTTTAAATAATTATCTGATACATAAAAGATATACAATAACTTATGACGAACTAATAGCCAATAAATGTAAAGTTACAGTAGAATAATAATACTGATAGTTATTACTTAGTAGTTAAATTTTAACCGCAAAAATATAATCTCCAGATTTTAAATCGGGTACTTCCAAATATCCTGTTTTTGTTTCAAAATCAATAGTTTGCCATGATTCGTTTTTATTTTCTCTGTACAAAATTTCTTTATCTGAACCCAAATTTTCGATAAAGAAATTATTTTCGTAATCAGTTGATTTAAAGTAAAATCTACCCGAAATAGTATTGTTACCAGTTATTGTATTTATAGTCCAGTATTGATTTTTTGATAATTTATAGTTTTTAAAATCAATATTATCAGCTTCAATTATATTATTCTGAGCAAAAACAAAAATAGAATCTTTAATTTCGTCGGTTGAAATAGCAAATTGTGTACTTTCAAAATTTTGAACCCCAGCTTGTTTAATTATTTTGTTGCAATCAATTGAACAATCCATTAATTTCTCATTTATATCAATTATTACAAAATCAGGCGAAAAATTTAACTCAAAAACCTCTTCTCCAAATTCTCCCGAAAATTGTATTGTCTTGGTATAAAATGACCAGTTTTTATCGACAAAAGTTAAATCAACAAAAATATTTTCAGCAAAAAAATCGGCTTCTTTTAATTTTTGTTTTACTTTTAAATCAATATAGTACTTATTATTTTCTGTTCTAACAGAATAATTATCAACAGAAAAATGATTAAAGCCTTCTTCAAAAACATAGAATTTGAAAAAATCGGTTAAATCAATTCCCGAATATGAACTTAGACTATCCCGAAATTGGAAAGTATTTGCTGATTTTAATTTAAAATCAGATAAATACATTTTTAATGAACTGAAAAATAAATCATCACCCATATAATTCCTTAATGCGTTGCAGACTGATGCTCCCTTGTCGTAAACTGTTTTACCATAAGTATTTTCAGCATTAATTCCATAAACTCCATAAAATCCGTTATCGGCAATATTTGCTTGAGTTATAACAGAAAACTGATTTTTTCTTACATATTTTTTAAAAGCTTCATTTCCATACATATTTTCGACAAAAATAGCTTCGCAATAACTTGCAAATCCTTCGTTTAGCCACATATCCTGAGTTGTTTCGCAAGTTACCAGATTACCAAACCAACTATGCGAAAATTCGTGAACCATAAGCATTTCGTAATTTAAAGTTCCATCAATTGCATAAGAAGGATATGTTATATTTGTGGCATGCTCCATTGCTCCTGAAGAAAATCCGGTTTCAACAAATCCAATTCTGTTCCATGAATAATCTCCAAATTTAGATTCAAAAATTTTAAGTGCATTTTCAATATTTTCAAAAGATTTCTTCCCTTTTTCTTCGTTACCCTTGTAAACATAGGTCTGAAAAGGAATTTCAGTATTATTAAATCCGTGTAAAGTGATGTTAATTAAGGAATAACTTGAAACAGCAACTGATGATAAATACGTTGGAATTGGCTGAGATAAAATCCACGAAAATGTAATTGTACGGTTTTCGTGAGTTTTAATATTTTGAAGTGAACCTCCACAAACAGCAAAATTTCCGTTCTTTACAGTAATATTGTAATTATAAGTAGCTCTATCTGTGAAATTATCAATGCAAGGATACCATACTCGTCCAAAATTTGGAGGTTGGGCAGCCATGCCAACTCCCATATTGAAAGCATCTTTGGGAGTAAAATAAAATCCGCCCCAGTAAGAATCCTTCTTAGGGTTACCCTGATAACAAACTGTTATTAAGATTGTATCAGTACTATTTATTTTATTTTTCAGATTTATTGAAATAATATCATTTAAATAAGCAAAGTGAGAATTAATTATCCCGTTAACTTTAATTGTATCAACACTTAAACCCATCAAATCTAATTTAACAACATTTGTATTATCAAAAACAGGACGGATTTTTAAAACAGTATTTCCTGAAATATTTTGTGAATTATAATCTCCAATTTTAAGATTTATTTCATAGTTAATTACATCAAAAGAATCTCTGAAACAAATTTCTTTATTAGAATTAACATCTTGTGCGTTAACAAAATAAAAAGATATAAATAATAAAATAAAAATCAATACTTTTTTCATTATATATAAATTACTTATTACTAAAATATTTGTGAAAAAAAATATCAAAAACTATTAAAATATACAAAAACATCTATATGCAAAAGAGAATTTAATAATTGTATTTAAATAATTTTAAACAACGAAAGAGATTTAAAAGAAAAAATTAAGTGAAAAAAAGATTTTCCAAATTTATAAAATCTCGAAAATTCTTTTTAATAAAGTTATATAAATTTATCTCCTTTTTCAATTTTTATCTCATTAACTATTTGACGAATAGATTGTTCGTCTTTTAAAGTAGAAATAAGAAGAATATTATCCAATTCGGCAACAATAATATCTTTCATTCCTTGAATTACAACAAGCTTATTATCTGGCACATTAATAACAGATCTTTCTGTATTATATGTCATTACATTTTTACCTTTTATTGTATTTCCGTTTACATCTTTTGTTATATTTTCGTAAAGTGAACCCCATGTTCCCAAGTCTGACCAACCAAATTCTGACGGCAGAACAAAAACATTATCAGCCTTTTCCATAATTCCATAATCAATTGAAATACTTGGACACTCGGAATAAATTTTTTCGATATAACCTTCTTCTAAATCAGTATTAAAATATTCATTACTTTCAATAAACAAGTTGTTTACTTCGGCTAAATTATTCTGAAAAGCAGTACTTATACTTTTCAATTGCCAAACAAAAATTCCCGCATTCCAGTAAAATTCACCACTTTCGAAGAAAATTTTAGCCATTTCCAACTCTGGTTTCTCAGTAAATGTTTTTACTTTCTTAAATTCAGTATTTTCAATAATCTCAAAATTACATTCTGGGCAAATCTGAATATATCCATAACCTGTTTCGGCTCTGTGTGGTTTTATTCCAAGTGTAAGAAGTACATCGTGCTTAGCAGTAAAATCTAAACTATAATTTATTGCATCAATAAAACGTTGTTCGTCAAGAATTAAATGGTCTGAAGGAGTTACAACTATATTTGCATCTGGATTTTGTAATAATATCTTATGATTTGCATAAGCAATACAAGGAGCAGTATTTCGTCTTGAAGGTTCTAACAAAATATTTTTTTCAATAATTTCTGGAAGCTGTTCTTTTACAATATCTTTATAAATTGAACTTGTTACAACTAAAATATTTTCTACCGGACATATTTTTTTAAACCTATCAAATGTCTGTTGTAAAAGACTTTTACCAATGCCCAAAATATCAAGAAATTGCTTTGGTTTCTCCATTCGACTTAGGGGCCAGAATCTACTTCCAACGCCTCCAGCCATTATTACACAAAAATTGTTTTTTGTCATTTATATCTATTTTTTTTGTTGGTTTAAAACACACAAATATAATTTTTTTAGATATAATTTTTGGATAAATATAAAACTTGACATAAATTGAATAATTAATTCTCTAGTTTCTAATTTATTAAGTTTTTAGAATTAAATAATATTAACTTTTTTTATTAAAGTTTGTAATAATTTAAAAATCAGTTATTTTAAAATTTTGGGAATTAATTCTATACATTATTTTGATTTTTATATGCTTTTTATTTTCAGCTTACTGAAATAATTACAAAAAATTTAAATTTGTTTTTATCGTTAAGTATATTATTATTCATATATTGGTTTCAAAATTTAAAAATATCGAAATGAAAACAATTTCGTTTGTGTTACCAGCTTACAACGAACAAGATAACATTAATCCGGTTATTCAGCGAATAGAGGAGTTGATGTGTAAATTTGAAAAGTACAATTGGGAAGTGATTTTTATTAATGATGGAAGTTTTGATAATACAGATATAGTTTTAAAGAAATTATCATCTGAAAATAAAAAGGTCAAAGTACTGAATTTAAGCCGGAATTTTGGTCATCAGACTGCCTTGTGGGCTGGTTTATATTATGCAAGTGGTGATGCAATTGTTTCGATGGATTGCGATTTACAAGACCCGCCAGAAGTTATTGAAAAGATGATAAGTAAATGGGAAACTGGTGATAAAATTGTATATGCAAGAAGAATTAATTACAGAAATGATAATTTTTTAAAAAAAATAGGTACAAAGATATATTACAAAGTTTTAGATAAATTTTCGAATGTTGAAATTCCACATAATGTTGGTGATTTTCGGTTGATAGACAAGTCGGTACTGTTGATTCTAAAAAAAATGAAAGAGCGAAGTAAATACATTAGAGGAATGGTAGCATGGACTGGTTATAGGTCCTCAATAATTGAGTATTATCGTCCTGACCGAGAAAAAGGAGTTTCAAACTATACTTTCCTGAAACTTTTTAGCCTAGCTATTAATGGCTTAGTTGGCTTCTCTTATATTCCTTTGAAATTGGGTTTGTTAATGGGAGTATTAAGTATTTTAACTGGTTCAGGACTTCTTATTTACCAAATTATTGATTTTTTTATAAACAATGCTTATTATCACTTATACAAATGGTTAATAGTTGTATTATTTATTTTTATGGGATTTTTATTTATTTTAATGTGGATTTTTGGAGAATATATTGCTAGAATTTACGATGAAGTAAGATTTAGACCAACTTTTGTAATTGACACCAAACTAAATTTTGATGAAAATATTAATTCTTAATTACGAATATCCTCCATTAGGCGGCGGTGCAGGTGTCTGCTCAAAATATGAAGCTGAAGGTCTTTCTGTTACCGGAAATTTTGTTACAGTTTTAACAACTTGGTTTGAAGGTGAAAATGAAATATCTGAAACTGAAAATTTAAAACTTATAAGATTAAAATCGAAGCGAAAATATAAGTATAAATCAAATCCCATAGAAATGGTTTCGTGGGTGAAACTTGCAAAAAAATATTCGGATAAAAACTTTAAAACCAACGAATTTGATATTTGTATTGCAAATTTTGCAATTCCTGGAGCAATAGTTGCTAAACA
>Ga0316608_1000544_pt1 | contig 17414 bp, 13 predicted proteins | sample MIS2016152B_MG_FD_207673 | JGI IMG/M metagenome (GOLD analysis project Ga0316608, IMG submission 207673) | Microbial mat bacterial communities from Middle Island sinkhole, Lake Huron, Michigan, United States - MIS.2016.152B | ecosystem: Environmental > Aquatic > Freshwater > Lake > Sediment...
ACCTTACTGTAGTTTGTAGGGTGCGCATTGCGCACCTTACTGTAGTTTGTAGGGTGCGCATTGCGCACCTTACTGTAGTTTGTAGGGTGCGCATTGCGCACCTTACTGTAGTTTGTAGGGTGCGCATCGCGCACCTTACTGTAGTTTGTAGGGTGCGCATCGCGCACCTTACTGTAGTTTGTAGGGTGCGCATTGCGCACCTTACTGTAGTTTGTAGTAGTTTGTAGGGTGCGCATTGCGCACCTTACTGTAGTTTGTAGGGTGCGCATTGCGCACCTTACTGTAGTTTGTAGGGTGCGCATTGCGCACCTTACTGTAGTTTGTAGTAGTTTGTAGGGTGCGCATTGCGCACCTACTGTAGTTTGTAGGGTGCGCATTGCGCACCTTACTGTAGTTTGTAGGGTGCGCATCGCGCACCTTACTGTAGTTTGTAGGGTGCGCATTGCGCACCTACTGTAGTTTGTAGGGTGCGCATCGCGCACCTTACTGTAGTTTGTAGGGTGCGCATTGCGCACCTTACGGTTTGGGTTATCCGAGGGCGATCGCCCCGTCGGATAAAGAGGTAAACTGAAGTTGAGCCGGCGAAACATCCTTCACCAAACCCAAGATATTGCCAGTGCTAGCTTCCCGAATCACCGTCGCCTGAGTATTTAACACTCTAAAATCAGCAGTTCGAGGATTTCCCGGAGGAAAAGGCCCGCTGCTGTCGTAATCTCTAGCATCACCAATAGTTAAAAACCGTTCAGTCAAAACAACATCATTTCGCGTTAGTCCTCCCGCCAATCCAATTACATCACCTTGAGTCGGATTGTAATCGAGAATAAAATCTGCGGGCACTTCATCCACATTAAAATTGCCAGTTGGAAGCGGTTGATCTGAACCGAATACCCGCGAAGTTGCTCCCGTTTCTCTTCTGATCACAAACAAATCTGCGCCTTCTCCTCCCCAAAGTTTGTCAATTCCAGCATCACCAATCAGAGTATCGTTGCCACTGTCTCCTACTAAATTATCATTCCCTTGACCGCCACGAATAAAGTCATTGCCCGTACCTCCATAGGCGTAGTCATCCCCTTGATTACCGCTGAGAATGTCATTGCCGCATTCTCCGTAAAGTATGTCAAAATCTTTACCGCCCCGAATAGTGTCGCTACCACAAGCTCCGATTAAAGTATCAGTGCCAGCATTACCATTCATTAGTTCCGCAGCACCGGAACCTCGGACAAAATCGTTGCCGGCTAAGGCCCGCAAACCCCCCGGAGTATTTCGCAGAATTCCGTTTGCTAATTGAACAATATCGTCATTGAGAGTCAGGTCAAAAAAGTTGGGGTCGCCTTGATTTGGCGGGCCAGTTAATAATTTGATGTTGGGGGGATCGGGAATAATTGGGTCAGAACTTTCAGAAGCGGCTCTAATTTCTCCGAGATTTGTTTCTAGCATCCTAAGTTTCTCCTGTTTTGATGGAATTTGTTGACATTCTCATTTTAACAAAGGTTCCCATTAAGAAATCTGCGTGAATCTGCGGTTAAAACAATCAAATTAGTGTCAAATTGTGCACAATCTTCAGGCAACAAGCCTTGCTTATTGACAGCAAGCCGTTGGCGAAGCCCTCGAAGAGGATCGCCCAAATCCGCAAATATTTTGAACATAGCGACAATAACTCTGGGGATCGCGTACTCTATTACCCGTCAGCAGTCAGTTTCGCACAACCAACTGAATGCTAATTGTCATGAAACCTTGAGTTAAGTCAGGAATCGTTAATATGTTAGACACTGCGATCGAATCCATTCAGGCCAGAGAAATCCTCGACTCCCGCGGCCGCCCCACCATTGAAGCGGAAGTTTACCTAGCCAATGGTGTTGTGGGACTCGCCCAAGTCCCCAGCGGCGCGTCTACAGGCTCTTTTGAAGCCCATGAACTCCGCGACGGCGACAACAGCCGTTACGGCGGTAAAGGAGTTCTCAAAGCTGTTGACAATGTTGAACAAAAAATTGCGCCTGCTTTGATTGATTTAGATGCGATCGACCAAGCATTAATCGATCGAACCATGATTGACTTGGACGGTTCCCCCAACAAGTCCAACCTCGGCGCAAATGCCATTCTCGGAGTCTCCTTAGCCACAGCAAAGGCTGCCGCCGAGACTTTAGGACTCCCCCTTTATCGCTACTTGGGCGGCACCTTAGCGAACGTTCTGCCCGTGCCCATGATGAACGTGATCAACGGCGGTTCCCACGCGGACAACAATGTAGACATTCAAGAGTTTATGATTGTGCCGGTGGGAGCGCCATCTTTTAAGGAAGCTTTGCGCTGGGGTGCAGAAGTATTTGCTAGTCTAGCTAAAGTCTTGAAAGACAAAAATTTGCTGACTGGTGTTGGCGATGAAGGCGGTTTTGCTCCTAATTTAGGCTCAAATCAGGAAGCTTTGGATTTGTTGATGATGGCCATTGAAAAAGCTGGCTACAAACCGGGTGAACAAGTTGCTTTGGCTTTGGATGTTGCTGCTAGCGAATTTTACAAAGATGGGAAGTACACCTATGATGGTGTTGCTCATTCGCCAACAGAATTGATCGATTATTTGGATGGTTTGGTGAGTCAGTATCCGATTGTTTCCATTGAAGATGGTTTGCATGAAGACGATTGGGATAGTTGGGTGGCGCTGACTGAGAAATTGGGCAGCAAAATTCAATTGGTGGGTGACGATTTGTTTGTGACTAATCGCACGCGGCTGCAAAAAGGGATTGATTTGAAAGCTAGTAATTCGATTTTGATTAAGCTGAATCAAATTGGTTCTTTGACGGAGACTTTGGATACGATCGACTTAGGAAAACGTAACAGTTATCGATCGGTCATCAGCCACCGTTCCGGTGAAACTGAAGATACCACAATTGCTGATTTAGCAGTAGCGACTCGCGCTGGTCAAATCAAGACTGGTTCCCTGTGTCGCAGCGAACGAGTTGCAAAATATAACCGTTTGTTGCGGATTGAGGATCAATTGGGCGATCGGGCGATCTATGCTGGATCGATCGGTTACGGGCCCAAATAACACTTGTTAATCGGTAATTGGGAATGGGTAATTGGGAATCGGTAATTGGGAATGGGTAATTGGTAATCGGTAATCGGTTAGTTTTTAATTTTCATCACCAATGCCCAATGCCCAATGCCCAATGCCCAATTACCAATTAAGGATAGAAAGCCAATTGTGGCAAACCCAAAGTTTCTTCCCAACCCATCATTAAGTTCATGCACTGAATGGCTTGTCCGGCTTGACCTTTAATTAGATTGTCGATCGCCGACATCACAATTACTCTGTCAGTACGCGGATCGACTTCCACGCCGATATAACAAAGATTCGTGCCACAAGCCCATTTTGTTTGCGGATAAACCCCAGCAGGTAACACTTTTACCCAAGGACAATTGCGGTAAAAAGCGCTGAAAATGGTAATTAAATCTTCCCGCACTAATCCTGGATCGCGCAAATTTGCGTAAACAGTGGCCAGAATTCCCCGCACCATCGGAATTAAGTGGGGAGTAAATTGGACTTTAATATCTTGTCCGGCTAAATTGCTACAAATTTGCTCGATTTCTGGCGTGTGGCGGTGGCGGCCAACCCCATAAGCGCCCAGAGAACCCTCTGCTTCAGCCAACAACAGACTAACTTCGGCTTTGCGACCCCCTCCCGAAGCACCTGATTTAGCATCGATAATTGCTGTTTCTGGCACGATGAGACCTTGTTTGAGCAAGGGTGCCAGGGCTAATAAACTAGCGGTGACGTAGCAGCCGGCACAGCCTACTAATTGAGCGTTTTTAATCCGATCGCGATACAATTCTGGCAAACCGTAAACAGCCGTTGCAGCTAAAGCAAAATCCGATCGATCGCCGCCGTACCAAGCTTTATAAGTGTCGAGATTTTCAAACCTGTAATCAGCCGACAAATCCAAGACTTTGCAGCCGCCTTCTATCAGCTTCGGTGCCATTTGGTAAGCCAAACCGTTAGGTAGTGACAGAAATACAACTTCACATTTTGCCGCTATTTTTTCTAAGTCGATCGCCTCGACTGTCAAATCAATGCAGTTAGTCAGATGGGGATAAAGGCTGGAATAAGGTTTTCCTGCACTGCTATCCCCGCCCAAATAAACTACTTTGGCCGCCGGGTGATCCGCCAGCAATCGTACAAGTTGCACGCCGCCGTACCCTGAAGCGCCGATAATTCCTACAGGCACAGGTCCAACATTTCCCATTTTCTTTTACCCCTCAGCCCTTGAAATCTAAAAAACGCTTTAACTTTTGCTGCATTGTACTACCAAATGGCAACTTTGGTAGTCAAGAATTGTGTTTTTTCTGGTGGAGGTGCGGCCCCTCCTAAGTTCCATAGAGAATTTGGTAATTTTCGCGATCGACCGATCGCAAAAACCCTAGAATTGACAAACCGATGTGCGATCGTGCTATAAAACTACTATTCCCCGACCTCAAAACCGGAGATTAACATTCTTCCCTCTTTGTACCCGCTCAGCTTCGCCGAAGGGCTTTCTTCCGTACCCTGAGCGAAGTCGAAGGGCCCTCTTCCCTCTTCCTTCTTCCTTCTTCCCTCTTCCATCCATCCGTTACATCCGTTACATCCGTTACATAATCCGTTGCCGAACTTCCTATGGGCATAGTTGTCGAAAACGTATCAAAACAGTTTGGCAGTTTCCAAGCACTCGATCGAGTCAGCTTAGAAATTGAATCCGGTTCCCTAGTCGCATTGCTGGGCCCGTCCGGTTCAGGCAAGTCTACACTGCTGCGGCTGATTGCCGGTTTAGAAAAGCCCGACTCCGGCAAAATCTGGCTAACAGGTCAAGATACCACAAATACCAGCGTCCAAGACCGCAACATTGGGTTTGTGTTTCAGCACTATGCGCTATTCAAGCACATGACAGTGCGGAAAAATATCGCTTTTGGGATGGCAATTCAGAAAACAGCACCTGCGAAAGTCAAATCGCGGGTAGAGGAATTGTTGAATTTGGTGCAGTTGGGAGGATTGGGCGATAGATACCCGTCGCAACTTTCAGGAGGCCAGCGACAGCGGGTAGCCCTTGCTAGAGCTTTGGCTGTGGAACCAAAAGTGCTGCTGTTGGACGAACCTTTCGGAGCACTTGATGCCAAAGTTCGCAAAGACTTGCGTGCTTGGTTGCGGCGACTGCACGACGAAGTACAAGTTACCACAGTCTTTGTGACTCACGATCAAGAAGAAGCGATGGAAGTTGCCGATCGAATTACAGTAATGAGTAAAGGTAAAATCGAACAAGTCGGCACACCCGCAGAAATTTACGACCATCCAGCTAGTGCTTTCGTAATGAGTTTTATCGGCTCAGTCAATGTCTTGCCCAGCAGTTCGAGGATGTTTCAAGACAACGGCTTTGACTCAGCCAACCCGGAGATGTTCTTGCGGCCCCATGACGTGGTAATTGAAACTACAGAAAATAGTGCCACAGTGCCTGCGAGAATCAGTCGCTTGATTCATTTGGGATGGGAAATTCAGGTAGAATTGACCTTAGATGATGGTCAAGTTTTGAATGCTAGTTTGACTCGAGAAAAGTTTGATCAATTGCAGTTACAGCCGCAACAAAGAGTTTTTGTAAAGCCGAAAGATGCCAAATCTTTTCCGCTTTATTATTCGATTTAATCCCAAGACCGATTTGGGATTTTGGATGTGGGATTTGGGATTAAAAACAACATAATACCCAGTATCTAACAGGAGAGGACAAGGCAATGCTGTTTCCTTACCCCAAAATAACATTGTAGGGACAGGGCATTGCCCTGTCCTGATTTCGGGTAATGTTAATTCCGATGCCACCGGATTTGATATGACTACTGCTGCCGCACCGGAACTTGGCATTTTGCCAGATAACTCTTAATTTCTCCTACGCTGAGTTGACCGTAATGCAGCAAGGAAGCCAGGAGTGCAGCTTCTGCTTTGCCCTCAGTCACGGCTTCGTAGATGTGGTGGCAGTTGCCGGCGCCACCGGAAGCAATGACCGGAATTTCGACAATTTCAGCAATACTTCGGGTTAATTCCAAGTCGTAGCCAGCTTGAGTACCGTCAGAGTCCATGCTTGTTACCAGCAGTTCGCCCGCGCCCCGTTTTTCGACTTCCTTGGCCCAGGCGATCGCATCTTTGCCCGTATTTTCTCGCCCTCCGCGCACGTACACATCCCAACCGGGATTGTCAGCGTCTTGGCGTTTGCGTGCGTCGATCGCCACTACAATACACTGATTACCAAATCGATCGCTCGCTTTGTCGATCAAACCAGGATCACGCACCGCCGCTGAATTAATACTCACCTTATCGGCACCAGCCCTCAACAAACTTTTAATCATGTCTAAAGATTGGATACCGCCACCCACTGTCAAAGGGATAAATACTCGATCGGCAGTGCGGTACACTACATCAATCATAATATCCCGGTCTTCGTGAGTCGCCGTAATATCCAGAAACACCAACTCGTCAGCACCGGCATCATTGTAAACCTGAGCCATTTCTACGGGATCGCCAGCATCCTGAAGGTTGACAAAATTCACACCTTTGACCACGCGGCCGGCTTTTACATCCAGACAAGGCAAAATTCTCTTCGACAACATAGAATTATCTTCCAATTTAATGACCGCCGCAGCGAGGAAAAGGCTTTGGCGAGGTCTGCAAAAAGATTAACTTAGTTGACAAATCTTAAAGATACCGGGTTAAAGAACTCTCGCTTTGCATACAAGCCCACGCCCCCCTACCGCCCGCCGAGGTTCGTGAGCCATTTTCCCACTTTTTTCTGCCCCCTCAAAATAAATAAAACTTGGTTCGGATTCGGAGCAGGCAGCATGATCAGGTACAATCTTGGTAGACAGTCTGTTTTTACTGGTGGCTCCGGCGGTCTGAGAGTTATCCTTTCGGCAAAAGGCAGCAGATTTAACTTTCCTGAGCAACCCTCGGACAGGAAAATCTGAAGCTTGATTGCAGATCGAACCATAAATACCTTCGATCGCTCGATCGAATTGTGGTTCGGCAATCCTGAATGGTTCGGTGCATCGACGAGCGAGTAAACAATCTGAGATTTTAGAACAGCCGATTTGAGGTTTTTAAGTGGAACTCTCAGCGATCAGTCGCGCAGTCAATCTCAATCTAAAATCTTAAGTCGAAAACCTCAAATCGGTTAATTTGGTGTCGTTTCTAGGACTGTGGTGACGAGTGCAACCCAATCCACATCTGGTACTTCGCACAGAAGGCGGCAATCGCTACTTGCCGCTCTGCGGCAGCAATTGCTGGACTATAGGGCGGAGCGATGACAATAATTTTGTATTGACCGATCGCTGGATTTCCCGCAATCACGCGATGTTACAGCAAATGGAGACAGGAGAATTCTACCTGATTGACTTAGGAAGCCGTAATGGTTCCTTTGTCAACGGGCGGCGGGTCAGTATTCCTGTCACGCTGAGAAATGGCGATCGGGTGATTTTTGGTCAAACCGAATTGGAATTCTACAACCCAACCCCTAGCTACCGGATCGATCGAGTACAGGAAGCAGACTCTGAAGATTTTACGGCAACTTTGACGGTTCGCAGCCTGATTAGCGTCATGGTGATGGATATCCGCGACTTTACCGTCTTGACTCGGCAGCTAGACGAAACCCTGCTGTCAGAAGTCATCGGTAGTTGGTTCCGCTCTTCAGGACAGATTATTCGAGAACATGGGAGTTGGGTAGACAAATACATCGGCGATGCGATCATGGCAGTCTGGTTCCATAAACCCAACGGCGTCAGCAGTGAGGAAATGATGCGGATTTGCCAAGCTTTGAGCAAACTGCACAAAGCAACGGATGAACTCAGCAGCCGCTACCCCCTACCTTTTCCTTTGCGAGTCGGTGCTGGAATTAACACCGGTTACGCAATGGTGGGAAATTCTGGCAGCAGCGATCGATCGGACTACACTGCCTTGGGAGATACTGTAAACGCGGCGTTTCGCCTGGAGTCTTGCACCAAGCAAATCGGCAAGGACATCGCCGTGGGAGAAACAACCTACAAATACCTTAAGGAATTGGGGGCAGAGAGCGCTTTCGAGCAGTACACCGTGGATTTGAAAGGTTACGACACTCCCAGCGTCACCTATGCCGCTACTTATGCTGACTTGAACACTTTTCTGCAAGCAGGCGGCAAGAAGTGAACTACCCAGACACTCACTCCGTGAGCGTAACTTAGGAGTGCCTGATCCCCCGATCGCGATTTGTCTGAAAAACTGTATAAGCAAAATGCTAGTCTCTAGATAAATGTTCAATATGAAATTGGGAGACATAACTTCATGAAACGATTGGGTCGTCTATTGGCAGTATTGGGCTTAGTGCTGGGCTGCTTTGCATGGGCTGGAGACCAAAGCGCGATCGCGGCTTCATTGAGCCGTCTAACATTGCCATCATCCTCACTCATAGCCGTTGAAGCACCGGCTAGAACCAATCGCGCCGACGAAAAGCTGGCCACAGAATACGGCAAAAAACTTGATTTGAACAACAGCGCTGTCCGGGACTTTCGGGACTATCGAGGGATGTATCCCACTTTGGCTCGACTAATTATTAAGAATGCTCCTTACGAAAAAATTGAGGACGTACTCAACATTTCCGACTTGACTGAACCTCAGAAAAAGTTGTTGCAAGCCAACATGGACAAATTCACAGTGACAGATGTTGAATCAGTCTTTATTGAAGGAGACACCAGATTGAATAATGGTCTCTACGACTAAATAGCACGGGCTCTCATCGGTCCGCAGAAGGCAGAAGGCAGAAAGCAGAAGGCAAAAAGAAAAGATATTTTTCTGGAAGCTAATGAGTTCTGCCTTTGATTTTTCAGCATGAATTCTCAAATATAAAATCTCAAATCGCCTGACTGCTTAGCATCGCAACCACCTGGGCGGTTAGTACCTTTTAAATTTCTCAAATTATTGATTTTATTGGATCTTCCTTCTTCCCTTTTCCTTCTTGCTTCTTGCTTCTTGCTTCTTGCTTCTTCCCTCTTCCTTCTGGTATATGACTGAAAAATTTGACGTATTGGTTGTAGGTGCCGGCGCTGCCGGTTTGTACACGGCACTTTGCCTCCCAGAACATTTACAGGTGGGCTTGATTAATAAAAATACCCTACCTGTTTCTGCTAGCGATTGGGCCCAAGGAGGGATTGCCGCGGCGATCGCCCCTGAAGATTCTGTGGCGCTGCACGTTCAGGATACGCTGGTAGCGGGGGCTGGCCTTTGCGATTTGGATGCGGTGAAATTTTTAGTAGAAGAAGCGCCTGAGTGTATCGATGCTCTGGTAAAAATGGGCGTTGCATTCGATCGCGCGGGCCCAGACTTAGCACTCACCCTAGAAGCGGCCCACTCTCGCCGCCGCGTGCTCCACTCCGCCGACACCACAGGTAAAGCGGTTGTGAGTACACTAACGGCGAAAGTCTTGAGCCGCAAAAATATTCAACTGATATCTCCTGCATTTGCTCTCTCTTTGTGGCTAGACCCCGAAACAGGGCGTTGTCAGGGCATTAGCGCGATTTGTGGCAGATCAGTCAAATGGCTGCGGGCGCAGGCCGTGGTGCTCGCAACAGGCGGCGGTGGACAGGTATTTGCTCAAACGACTAACCCGTCGGTAAGCACCGGAGACGGGGTGGCAATTGGTTGGCGCGCTGGGGCGCTGCTGCGAGATTTAGAATTTGTGCAGTTTCACCCTACGGCTCTCACTAAAGCAGGCGCGCCTCGGTTTCTGATTAGCGAAGCGGTGCGGGGAGAAGGGGCTCACTTGGTGGATGGTAAAGGATATCGGTTTGCTTTTGACTATCACCCGAATGGGGAACTCGCTCCTAGGGATGTTGTCAGCCGCGCTATTTTCCGCCACTTGCAGAAGACTGGGGAACCTCATGTTTTGCTGGATTTGCGCCCGATCGACTGCGATCGACTTCGTTACAGGTTTCCGAATATCATCCAAGTGTGTGCTAATTGGGGAATTGACGTGTTTTCCGAACCAGTGCCAGTGACACCGGCGGCTCATTATTGGATGGGAGGGATTGTCGCTGACAAGTTCAACCAAACTTCGATTCCGGGTTTGTACGCGGTGGGAGAAACGGCGAGTACGGGAGTTCACGGTGCCAACCGGTTGGCGAGTAATTCGCTGCTGGAATGTCTGGTTTTTGGGTCGAAAATGGCGCTTTTGAAGGTAGAAAGTATCGGCCAGAAGGCATTTGAGAATGAGGAAGATTCAGCGGAAATTATCGAAAAGTCGATTCATGTTTCGGAAATTGAGGCGATCGAAAAATTGCGCTTTGAACTGCCACAATTGGTATGGCAGAGTGCGGGAATTTGTCGCGGGAAGGCTGATTTGGAAAGTGCGATCGGTCAAGTTGAAATTTGGCGACAAGAATTTGCCTCTTTGTCCTTGAGTCAAACTCTGCTGAATTTGCAGCCCGGACAAATTATCAATTTTTCGCCTGCTGATGCGGAAAACAGCGTGCTGTTAAGAAATTGGGGGGAAGTTGGCAATTTATTGGATATTGGCTACTTAATTCTCAAAAGTGCTGCTTTCCGCACCGAAAGTCGAGGTGGTCACTATCGGCTGGACTATCCCCTCACCGAGCCAAATTGGTGCAGACACACTTTAATTCAGAACAGAAATTGGTACAAATCTGGTGTTATATTCAATCCGGGTTAGTGATCTTTTAGGTCGGCTTTTGTCCCGATATCATCCGACTCCAAAGTCTGTCGCCTCTGCTGGGGAGGGTGAAGCATTTGGACATAAAAGATCGGGTTGTCAACATAAATTGTCGCCCAAATGCTTCACGCCGGAGTCTATAAAAAGCTTGAGATTGAGTCCCCAATCTTTGATTTCCTTTCGCGATTTTGTGACTCGCGGGCCAGAAACCTGGTTTTTGTGAGAATAAAAATTGAAAAAATGTTGTTGATGGGGAAAGGCAGAAATCGGTGAAATAGCTTGATGATTCTGGAATGCCCCAGTCGGAGTCAAACAAGATACACTGAATGTAAACCAACTGTTACAATTTGTCGATCGCCTAGTGGTTGAACGAACTGGAAAGCACCTAGATGATGTTCAAAGGGCTGTAGTTGAGGGGACTTGGGAAAGACAAACCTATGATGATATCGCCCAGAAGTGCTAGGTCACTAAAAATCATGTAGGTGATGTGGGGGCTGAATTATGGCAACTTTTATCTGAAATATTGGGTGAGGATCTAAAAAAACTAATTTTCGCTCTAACTTAGAAAGATTACAATTTCTAACGGCCCATCGAGAGCGCCACAGTAAACATACTTTCTCCCCCTTTTTTCAAGCAAATATTCGCGAACTTCGTAGCCGAACAAACTGCCTTGCTGATAATCTATCGAGTCAATTTCAGGATTCATTAGCTTTTGGGTGTCAAACCGAACTTGCTCGATTTCAATACCCGCGATCGGGCAATAACGAATGAATCGTTTAATCCAGGTTTAAACTGTTTTAAGACGGTGCATCAATGAGGGTGCTAGCCATCCCTCCGGGGAGGAGCGATTAAACCGTTTCTTCCGGGAACGCAGCCTGAAACGTCTGCCCCGTCTGAATTCTGCCCGTTTTTGCCTCGTCAGATTTAATGTCGGTGTTTCACTTTCAAAAACTAGGCAATGTTCCTTTCCTAACTGCTTGGGACTAGCTCGCTTCGCCCATGAGTAAATCCCATTGAGGTATTGATATTTCAAGGGTTTACCGCCTTGGTTTTTGGGCGGGAGCTGGCTGAGCGGGGGCATCTAAAAACTTCCGATTCCCTCGGATTTACTCGGTTTCTTCGCATTTTGGTGCAAGTCTTTGAGCGTCGTTGCAGTGGAAGCGATCGAGACAACTCGCGATCGGACTATTTAGAAGCGGTGCGTGACTTGAAACTCAATCTATTCACAGTCACGCAGACTACATAAAACCTGTTAATGGGCGGACTTTTGCTCAAATCTCCAACTTGATTTATGATCACTTTTGAAAGTTGCGCGGGCCACTGTAGCCAGAGAATTCAGCGAGTTTTTCTAAAGATTGAGTCCCCGAATAAAACTGACCTTTAATCTCCCAAGTCGGGAAACCTTTAACATTAGCAGCAGCAGCTTTGCAAAGTGCAGTGCGGGAATTTTTGCCTTTGAGATCGCATTCAACGTAATCGATTATGCCAGCAGCTTCTTTACCAAAAAGCATTTTTTGGTCGTAGCAGTGGGGACACCAGTAAGCGCCGTATTCTTTCGCGCCGATTTGTCTGAGGTGGCGGGCCAAAGCCATTTCTGCTCTGCCGGAGATAGTAGTAACGGCAGGAGGTGCAATACCGGGGGTAGAGACTGTAGAGACGGGTGCGTTGACGCTGTTGTAGAGTCCCAAGGCGGCGATCGAACTCACCATTGCCACCAAAATGCCTGTAAACACCAATTGACCAATATCTTCCCACTCGTGTCCCACCAGCACCAGCACAAACAGGGAGAGGGAAAATAGAGCCGAACTGACGCAATAAACGCACAATTCCTGAATTTCAAAAGCCATCAAATACATCAAGTAACTGCTGAAAATTACCATCGCAGCAGTGAGGACAAATAGCCCTTGCCAAGTCCAGTTTTCTAGTTGAGAGTACAGTCCTTTATTGGTATCGGGATTTACAGCTTTGGGAGCGAATGCCAGAATTCCTATAGTCAAGTAAGCTAAAAAACCTAACAAACTTAAAGGCAATACGCCCAAGATTGTAGCGTAGGGACTGTTGAGAACTTTGTCGCAGCCGCTGGTGGGACAAAGGACTGAGCCTGTCGTGAATTTGGCGATCGTGAGATAGGTAGTTTCTATGACGCCGATGGCTGCGATCGCTGCCATTATAGTCCGAGACCAGCGATGAATCCAAGGGGTTGAACGTCGGCGAATCATTTTTAAATTTGGTAATGGGTAATTGGCAATGGGTAATTGATAGTTACCCATTACTAATTTTAGATTTTACTTTTGACTTTACCCAGTTCTGATGCCAGTCCGCGAGAGCCGTTAGCGTCTCTGTTTTCCTCTTTTTGGGCCAAGCTGTGGCGGGCGGCTTCTACAAACTGACTGACGCGGATCGGATCGATGGGTTGATCAATGCGACCATTTCGCTTCAGCGAACTCGAAACAATTACGCCGTCAGCCGCCTGCATGAGGGTGGAAATGTTTTCCCAGGAGGCGCCACTGCCGATGAAAACTGGAATTCCCGCCGCCGCTGCACTCGCAAGTTCCAAGTCTTCGAGATTGGGAGGGCTGCCGGTCGTCGGGCCAGACAGGATCACGGCGTCGGCTAAAGCGCGCTCGATCGTCTCTTGGACGGCTGTGGTCAAGTTGGGGCTGCCTAGGGGTCGCCCGTGCTTGACTAACACGTCTGCGAATATTTTGACATCGCTGCCCAATTCTCGCCGATAGCGCAGTAGCTGGTGAGCTTGGCCTTCGATTAAGCCTTGGTCTGTGGCCATGATGCCGTTGAAAACGTTGACGCGGATGAATTGGGCTCCGGTACAGGAGGCGATGGCGATCGCGCTGTGGGCATCGTTTCGGAGGACATTAATGCCGATCGGCAATGTCACTAAAGAGGTTAGCCTCTCGACTACCAGCGTCATGGCACTCACCACGGCTGGATCTACACTGTCTTTGGCAAAAGGAGCGTCAAAAAAATTTTCGACTATGATACCGTTTGCGCCGCCAGAAGCCAGCGCTGTAGCCTCTTGCTCGGCTCTTCCGATAATCGCTTTGAGATTCCCCCCCCAGCGGGGAGAGGTTGGCAGAGGCTGTAAATGTACGACACCGATTATGGGATTCGGCGTTTTGAATATTTGTTTTAAGTCCACGGGTTTCCTGAAAACCACCAAGTTGACTGACGGCTGACGGCGAATTTTGACGGTATATTTTAGAATTTTATATCCACAGAGGCGATCGGTGACTTAATTGCCCAGTTAACTGGCTAAAAGCCCGAAGTCATCCTATTTTGGATTTGAGATTTGAGATTTGAGATTTCTCCCGTGGATAAGTTCGATCGAGGTTTTGAGTTTGAAAATTGCTCTGATAATTTTGGCTGTCACCGCAGGATTGTTGACAGTGCTGGAAGTGCTGCTGCGGGTGCTGCTGGGTTTTGGCAATCCCTTGATTTACATTGCTGATGCCGAGTGCGGCTATTTGTTGGCGCCCAACCAGAGGGTGCGTCGCTTGGGGAACCGGATTCAGATTAACCAGTATTCGATGCGTACTTGTTCGATCGCCCCGCTCCCGGAGCCAGAAACTCTGCGCGTTTTGCTGTTGGGAGATTCGGTTGCCAACGGCGGTTGGTGGACGGATCAGACAGATACCATATCGGAAATCATGGCTCGGCAGTTGAGGCTGCAATTACCAAATCTGGCAACCAATGCACAACTGCATTCAAAAGTCAAGGATTCCGACTGTGAAGTTCTCAACGCCTCAGCCAATTCTTGGGGGCCGAGGAATCAACTTGCTTACGCCCAGCGGTTCGGTCTGTTTGGGGCAAAGGTGTTGGTGTTGCTGCTGAATACAGACGATTTGTTTGCATCAGCACCTTCTGCTGTGGTGGTGGGGCGCGATCGATCTTACCCCGATCGCAAACCCCTGCTAGCTACAGTAGAGTTATTGCGTCGCTACCTACTGCCAGCAGAGCCAGCGGGTGACAAAACAGCACCCGCACCAGAAACTGGCGATTTAGTAGGCTGCAACTTAGAAGCTATACGCAAAATTCAGACAATAGCAGAATCTGCCAACGTCCAGTTTTTGCTAGCCATGACGCCCAAACGGCACGAACTCGGTGCTCTGGGGCCTCGCGACTGGGAAGTCAAGGCTCGTGAGCGTCTCGCCGAACAAGTCAAAAGTGAGAAAATTACTTACATAGATTTTCTTCCTATTTTCAATTCAGCGGCGGAAATTCCCAATTTGTATCGAGATAGTATTCACCTCAGTCCTCAAGGCAATCACCTAGTTAGCCAAACCATCAGTCGTCAAATAGTCCACATCTCTTTGACATCTCTTTGACATCTCTTTGACATAATTTGGCATAAATCGTGACATCGAATCCGGTTGCACAGGTACTGTTACCAAAGTAACGAACAACAAACCCAAACTGTACAAGCACCCGGAAACGACTCTCCGTGTCATTCTGACCGCAGGGAAGAATCTCTAACTAACATGCAAAGTAGACACAAGCTCATTCGGAAACCAAGCTTGCCCGTCAAGAGCCATCAGCTCGATCGAACTCGCAAGCCGCAGAGCCTTGAGAGCTTGTTCACCCCCAACAGAAGGCTGAAAACCACCCCGGACGCAATTAATAAAATGCTCCAATTCAGCGAGGAGCGGTTCAATATTGCCCGTGTAAACTTTCTCAATCAACCCATCTTGACGGTAAAGCACCTGACCGTAATCAGTCACGTAATTAGCGGTAGTTTGTCGGTGAATCAAGATTTCGTTGTTGAGAAAATCTGCCTCGGTCAGAGAATTTTTGCAGTGAGCCACAATTGAACGAAGTTTGCGGTGCGTCACCTTGCTCGCAGTCAGGGTGGCGACAATGCCGTTAGCAAAGTTCAGCGTCGCTGTTACATAGTCTAAATAACCCGAATTCGATGCCCTACTGCCACTAGCCGTCAGCTTCACCACAGGGGAAGCAGCCAATTCCAGTAGCAAGTCGATGTCGTGGATCATTAAATCCAAGACTACCGATACGTCGTTGGCGCGATCGGAATAGGGACTCATCCGGTGAGCTTCCAATGCCAGCAACTCTTCAGTTTTCAGCACTTTGGCGAGTTCCTGAAAAGCTGGATTGAAGCGCTCGATGTGACCCACTTGCAAAATCCGGTGGGATTCTGCTGCCGCATTGACCAAAGATTCGGCTTCAGCAATACTAGCCGCGATCGGCTTTTCAATTAAAACGTGAACACCCGCTTGGAGACAAGACATCCCCACAGGGTGGTGCAGGCGAGTTGGAACGGCGATGCAAACTGCATCGACGTGAGCGAGCAAATCCCGGTAGTCTTCAAAGAAGCGAACCCGGTACTTGCTGGCTACATCAATTCCCCGCTCTACATTTATGTCTGCAACACCCACGAGCTCGATATCTTTTAGCAAGCTCAGAACTCGCGTGTGGTGCTGGCCCATATTGCCAACCCCAATGATCCCAATGCGAAGGGGTTCGGGTTGACCTCGCTGGGCAAAAACGTTTGCGTATCCTAATGACATTCTATCTAGCACTCCTGGATTCTCCTCCACCACAGGAATCAAGCCGTTTGGCTTCCCTCAGCTACTCACAGCCATCCAGATAGTATCACAGTCAATCTATTTGTGAAGAAATTCTAAGAGAAGGAAGAAGGAAGAAGGAACCACCAGTGCAGCGATGCCCCATGCCCCATGCCCCATGCCCCATGCCCTCAAAACAGCTATATTCCCGCCTCAGTCAGGGCTTGAGTTAAGGCATCCAGAACTCCCAAACGGTGGGCCCACTCTTGCAAATAGTCTCGATCGAGATTAAGGCCTTGAAGCTTCAGTATCCCCAAAACGTCGCGCCACTGTTTTTCAGACCGACTATTTTTTGCCCAAAATAACTTTTGGACGATCGTATCTTCCGGGGATGCAATCCAAAAATTAGCTGTTCCTTCAACCTCTACCAATTGCCGGCGAGACATTTGAGACAGAGCAAAAGGCGTGTTGTCCGCGATATAGATATCTGCATTAGCAATTGTCTCAGTATGAGTGATATTGAGGAGCTGACTGCGAGGTTTTAGATCTTCTACTGCCCCAGCCGGACCATAAAATCCAGCATTTTCTAGAGTTATAATTAACCGGTCGATTTCCTGTATAGAAATCTGAATTGCCAAGTCTAAATTTCGCGTCGAGCGAGCTTCTCCGTGAATAGAACTAGCAACACCTCCGCCAACATAGTAGGGGATATTAATTGATTCTAGGAGGGAGTGAAGTTGTTGAGCTAGGGCAATAGAATCTTGAATCCACATCATTTCATCAGTCCCAATTGGTTGAAAGTCGGGAGTAAATTTTTCTGCCAAAACTGCACGGCAAAAATGATCTCTAACTTCAGTAATGGCTGCTTTTTTCGACCTCCATTTGATGCCGATCAGAGAAAGTTTTTTGACTGTGCGATCGAGCATTGCTGCTTGTTCTAAGCGCTGTTTGAGAGACAATTGCCGCAGTTTGTCAAATAAATAGACATCCGCTTCAATGCTGTTATCTGATGCCTGGGGCCGATAACCCGGTTTAACTTGAATCATAATTGGGAATTGGGAATTGGGAATGGGGCATGGGGCATAGTTTCTTTTCTTCCTTCTTCTTTCCATCCGTTACATCCGTTACATCCGTTACAAAATCCGTTGCCGAACTTCACTTTTCAGAAGATATGCGAGTT
>Ga0316608_1000545_pt1 | contig 17391 bp, 11 predicted proteins | sample MIS2016152B_MG_FD_207673 | JGI IMG/M metagenome (GOLD analysis project Ga0316608, IMG submission 207673) | Microbial mat bacterial communities from Middle Island sinkhole, Lake Huron, Michigan, United States - MIS.2016.152B | ecosystem: Environmental > Aquatic > Freshwater > Lake > Sediment...
GCAGCCTTTATCGTTGAGCAACTGCATTTCTTGCACGCTCGCCCCGAAAGCAGGTAAAATTACCACATCGCCACTATCGACAACCGAAAAATCTTTCTGCCCCGAATCAACCGCAATAAAACCAACTTCCATATCCCGCAAATGCTGGTTTACTGAGGGATTGTGAATAATCTCATTAGTAATCCAAATCCGTTCCGTTGGGAAATGCTGGCGAGTTTCGTAAGCAATAGCTACGGCGCGTTCCACACCCCAGCAAAAACCAAAAGACTCCGCCAGCCGAATCGTGACGCCGTTGCGTTCCAGTCTGTAATTATTGTCCCGAATTTGCTGAATCAGACTGCTTTGATAAGCCGTCTTCATCACCTCCGTAACCTCAGCTTCGTGCCCGAAACCCTTGCGGTGGTAATTTTCCGACTGTTGTAGCGATCGCTTAAAAGCTTTAGTATCCATGCGGTGCCTATTTCAAATTTAGGTGAATTACCTTTGATTTTAGAACGGCTGGGGTGCGATCGGGATTATTGTCTCAGTAGCGAAGAGGGGATATGATATTTGTGCGATCGACACATTGAGAGGAAAGAACGAATGAACCACGAAGACGCGAAGGACGCGAAGGAAGAAGAAAGAAGAATGAGACAATTGGGCGAACAGGTAGAACAGTTAGCCTATAGAGCGATTGGAGCGGCGATTGAGGTGCATCGGCTGACGGGGCCAGGATTTTTAGAGTCAGTGTACCAGGAATGAATCGTTAGAAATTGAATTTCGGATACGGGGGATACCTTGTCAACCTAAAAAGCCAGTAGCAACAACCTACAAAGGTTATCCAGTCGGCGAAGGTCAATTAGACTTTCTGGTTGGCGATATCCTAATTGTCGAATTAAAAGCTGTCGAAAAGCTAGCTCCCATCCATGAAGCCCAAGTTATCTCCTATCTTAAAATGACCAAAAACAGCCTAGGCCTTCTGATCAACTTCAACGTTCCGATCCTCAAAGAAGGCATCAAACGCATAATTCTCACATCTTAACCCTTCTTCCTCTTCCTTCTTCGCGCTCTTCGCGACGAAAGCGGTTCGTTAAAAACAACTCAAAAAAAGCGCCACAAGAGGAAAGAACGAATGAACCGCGAAGACACGAAGGACAGGAAGGAAGAAGAAAGAAGAATGAGACACTTTCCTTCGCGCTCTTCGCGTCTTCGCGGTTCGTTAAAAACAAACTGAAAAAAAGCCCAGAGACGCAGATATCTGAGTCTCTGGTCGATCGAACTTATCGAAAAAAATCAGCTTCCAGCCTGCTTCGGCGCAAAAGGAGAACTCGCATCAAATGCACTAAAACCCCCAGCAAAATCCTCTCCGTAAGCCTCTTCACCGTGTTCGAGGATATCCAAACCTTGGTCTTCAGCAGATGACGGCACTCGTAGTTCCATAAACTGAGCCAAAATTTTGAGAATCACAAAAGTGCCGACAGCAGCAAACACGTAAGTAGCTAAAACACCGACAAACTGGATTCCGACTTGCCCCGGATTGCCGGAAAACAGCCCGTCATTTCCCCCAGCGTTAACCGCTTTAGTCGCAAACACGCCAGTCAGCATCGCGCCTACAGTCCCGCCGACCCCGTGAACCGGGAAGGTATCCAAAGTGTCGTCAAATCCCAGCTTGACGCGCAAGCTAACGGCAAAGAAGCAGCAAACCGCAGTGATCGAGCCGATCATGAGCGCCCCAATGGGAAGGACGAATCCAGCCGCAGGAGTGATGCCCACCAATCCCGCAAGGAAACCACTAGCAATGCCCACTGCTGTCGGTTTGCCTTTGAGTACCCATTCCACAATTGTCCAAGTTAAGCCACCGGCTGCTGTAGAAATCATCGTGGTGACAAAAGCCACAGTTGCCAAGGAACCAGAACCCAGAGCACTGCCGCCGTTGAAGCCAAACCATCCGAACCACAGCATTCCAATGCCCAGCAACACGTAGGGCACGTTGTGGGGGGTGTGGGGTCTGTTCAAATGGTCTTTGCGAGGCCCAATTACCCAAGCTGCGACTACCGCAGAAACGCCGGAACTGATGTGTACTACGGTGCCACCGGCAAAGTCTAGAGATCCGATCGCCGCCAGCCAACCTCTACCCCAAACCCAGTGGGCTAAAGGAGAGTAGATGAAGGTAGACCACAGCAGTACGAACCAGAAGTATGTTTTAAATGTGACTCGTTCGACGATCGCCCCAGAAATCAATGCTGGTGTGATGATGGCGAACATCATCTGATAAACCATGAATACTTGGTGGGGAATTGTCGGTGCGTAGCCGACGGGATCGATTTGGTCGGCTGTGACACCGTTCAAAAACATCCAGTCTAAGCCGCCGATGAAGCTTTCTAGTCCTTTGCCAAATTCAGGCGCCTTGATGGACACGTCAAAGGCTAAACTGTAACCCCACAGCGTCCAGGTGACTCCGATCAGTCCCATCATTACTAAGCTCATCATCATGGTGTTGAGGACGTTGCGCGATCGCACCAATCCTCCGTAAAAAAACGCTAGCCCTGGTGTCATTAACAGCACCATTGCTGATGAAACTAGCATCCAAGCCGTATCGCCGGTGTCGATCGGATTTGGTACAGCAGCGGCAGTTTCTTGAGCTAAGGCCTGATCCATCAGCGGCCAGCTCAACAGCCACAGAGTGACTAGGGCGATCGTTAAACTTTTTTTGAACAAGTTAGTGTAACCTCTAATACTCAGTAATTTGCAGAGTTGACCGAGCCGATTTTAGATGTGAGGATTTTCGATCCAATAGTTATTTGGTTTTAAGGCCCTGTGTGAGCGGAACGAATCTTAAATAAATAATTCCCGATCCTCAAGGAGAGCGACTGCTTATAAGCAGATTCATCTAAAATCGTCAATCTCTAATCCCAAACATAGTGACCTTTGGATTGCACCATTTGTGACCGACGTTATTCTGTATCCAGATATACACTAAAATTTATACTCATATTTTCTTAATCTATCCTGGGGTACTTGACATGACCAGTGACTGCGGAGTAACAACAGACTTCTTCCTTATGACTAATTTTTTAACTGGATTTGACCGAAAAGTTGTAGGGCCGATCGCCAAACCAAATAGCCTTGCTCGTTAAGGTGCAAGCCGTCAGTGCTCAGTTCGGTTTGCAAGTTGCCCTCAGCATCGCTAAACATCGGGTACAAATCCAAATACAAAGCATTTTCCGTATTAGCAATTTCTCCCAGGCGCCGATTAATCTCGCGAATCCGACTGTTAGGAATAGCCAGCAGCCGATCGCGCCCTTCCCAAGTAGCTTGTTCGCCACTGTGTGGCAAAATCGATTGCACTACCACTTGGGCCTTGGGGTGAGCCCACCGCAAATCGCGGATAATCTGTCGCTGGTTGTCCAAAATCCCTGCGTCGCTTGCTCCCTTCAGCAAATCGTTAATCCCGATCATCACAAACACTGAATCCGGCTGAGTGCGATCGAATAACTGTAACCGCTTCAGCAAACCCACCGAAGTCTCTCCCGAAATCCCCTGATTCAGCCAAACTCGATCGACCGGCAACAGCTTCGCCGGAAACCACATACTCAGAGAATCCCCAGCCAAAACTGTCAGCCTTGAGGGTCGATGAGCCGCTGTGGCGACCGCTTCCCGGCCCAACTGAGTCACCCACTGCTGGTAACTCCACTTGTGTCGCTGTCCCACCACCGGCTGCTCTGAGCCAGATTTTGCAGAGTTCGGCTGGCTAATTAGTTCCTCAATCGTCTCAGGAGTCAGAGCAGCACTGGCTGGGGAGCTTTCTGATAAGTTTTGTCCCCGCAGCATTAGTTGAGTGACTGTTACTATCAGCACTCCGTTTGTCACCAGAGATAGCCAAGCCCAAAACGGCGCAATTTTCGATCGTTCCCTCGCGAATATGGGTCTATGAGCCCTACGTCCGCTAAATCCTCCAAACTTGTCCATAAACTCAGGCGACTTGCAGACACCACAACGAATAATTGGCACAAACACTGCATCAAATTTTACCGCTCAATTTTCGCCTCAACCCGATTCAGAATCAAGCACTGTAATGCGTTTGGCAAGGGCGGCGATGCAGAACTTGGCTTTTTCGGAATACTCTACCACAAAAAATCTGCGATGCCCAAGTTTCTTGCTCAAACATCGGATCTGTAGGTATCACACTCCGGGGCGGGATCGCGATCCCACCCCAGGAAAAAATTTAACTCTAAAGTTTAGTCCTTCCCCCAGCACCATAACTGCCGTAGCCACCAGGCTCAGCTCTATTGCCCAGGTTAGTTTCTTTGACAAAACCGCTGTAGGCTTCCATCCCGTGTTCTCCGATATCCAAACCTTCCGCCTCCTCTACTGGACTAACTCGGATACCAAGCAACACTTTGAGTGCATACCAAAAAATCGTACTCAGCAGCACGGTCATCCCGCCTACAGAAATAATCCCGATCAACTGGGGTATTAGTTGATCGAAACCTCCTCCGACAAGCAATCCCGCTTTCGGACCAGCGGTATAAATTCCCGTTGTCGGGCCATCGGCAAATAAGCCAACTGCCAGAGTTCCCCAAATCCCGCAGACTAGGTGAACCGAGGTTGCCCCTACAGGGTCGTCAATTTTCAAGTTGTCAAAGAAAGTTACGGCAAAAACTACCAGGATGCCGGCGACAATGCCGATAATTGCAGCATTCGGCACGTTGACCCAAGCGCAGCTAGCTGTTACTCCCACTAAGCCAGCTAGGATGCCATTAATCACCATCGAAAGGTCTGGTTTCCCCAGGTACAACCAAGCGGTGATAGTAGCCGCAACTCCCCCGAAGGCTGCTGCGGTGTTAGTGGTGATGGCAATATGGGCGATCGCATTTGGATCGACTGCCATTGTCGAACCGGGATTGAACCCAAACCAACCCAACCACAGAATCAAACAGCCCAGGGTAGCAATACTCATATTGTGTCCCGGCATCGCCACAGTATCGCCGTTGCGGTACTTGCCAATCCGCGGCCCCAAAAATGCCGCTCCCATCAAAGCTGCCCAACCGCCTACCGAGTGAATCGCTGTCGAACCTGAAAAATCGTAGAAACCGGCTTTGGCCAGCCAGCCGCCGCCCCAAATCCAGTGTCCGGTAATTGGGTAAGCAATTCCTACTAACAACAAGCTGAAAATTAAGAAGTCAAGGAATTTAATTCGCTCTGCAACGGCTCCAGAAACGATTGTGGCAGTAGTTCCGGCAAAAACTAATTGGAAGAAGAATTTAGCATTAAGAGGTACTCCCGTCCAATTTAGAGCGCTGAAAATGCCTTTGTAAGCTTCTCCTGTTGCGGGACTATTGTCAGCTATATCCCATAGGAAAAATCCGCCGCTTGTGCCGATCAAACCGTTGCCGTCGCTGAACATTAAGGCAAAGCCGATCGCCCAATATGCGATCGTAGACAGCGCAAACACAACCAAGTTTTTGGCCAGCACGTTGACTGCATTTTTCTGGCGACAGAATCCCGTTTCTAACATCGCAAAACCGGCGTTCATAAAGAACACTAGCATCCCAGCCACCATCACCCACATGGTGTCCATGCCCACCTTGAGGCTTGCCAATTGTTCCTCGACGCTGGGCTTGGGAGGGGTTTGAGCTACCGCCGCATATCCCCATACTAAAAAGATGATTGCAACTAAAGGTATGCAAGCTTGCCAAATGGGACTCAGCCGCCCGATCGCTATTTGTAATTTCTTGAACCTGTTGACTTTAGTCAAAAAGTTGGCTGCTGGCTTATTTAAAGACGATCGCCTGACTGTTTTCGAGTTTTTCTTTCCGAAGTTCATTTGTCTTCCCCCTTGGAGACTCCCACTGTACCTGTACCCAGGGCAGTGGCGAGAGGAAAAGGGGGGCAAGGTTTATGCTGCATACGAATAACCATCCTTTCGGTGAACAACTGAACAATATTTGTGACTAATTCCTGACACCAATTCAGATGCGGAAATATTGAATGAACCACTCGTTCTAACGGCAACACGTCCAACGTATTTACCAATTTTCTTGCCGGAGGTTACAATCGCTTTAACGATATCCCCCGTTTGAAAACCTTTGACAAATTTAAACCTGGGAACATAGCGAGATGGAAATCCAAACTTGTCGGTACGACACATTTGACCTGTCCCATATCCAGTCGCTTTAATTAACAACGGCTTGTTTGTCAAGATTTCCAACGAATCAACTTTTCCAACACAAGCTGCATCTAACCGGTGAGTTTTAGCTAAATTCAATCGAGTGCGGTTGAACTTTGTTAGACCACCACTACCAGTAGAAACTGGTAATCCAGTCATGCGGAGTCGGTTAAATAATGCCCAACGAGTTGAATTAACTGCTGCTGCATCTTTTAACGGACGATGAGCTTGAGATAGAATCCGCTTCAAAATCTCTGGCTTTTTAGAGAGGAATTGCTCAATACCTTGAGTACCTTTCTTTTTATTGCAAGCATCGCAAGCAAGGCAAAGATTAGAAATGCGATGAGAATCACCCTTAGCTTTGGGATGAATATGTTCGACTTGTAATGGTGTATTTGTAACACCACAGTAAGCACACTTTCTATCCCACTTGTTGAGCAAGTATTCCCGAACCTCGTAGCCACATACAACACCTTGCTGATATTCGATTCCAGAAATCTCTGGATTTTCTAATTGTTGTAAGTCGAACCGTACAAGTTCTTGAGTAATAGAGGCAATGGGGGCGAGCTTCATCAATCTAGTTACCCAGGTTAGGGTTGTTTCGACGCGATGTTGCAAGCTGGGAGCCAACCACCCTTTAGGGCGAGTCCTATTTAGGAACCTCCCTTGACGATAACGAGTATGACGATTTCTCCTACTTCTACGCAATGAACGGCGAGATTCCAAACTGGCTTTGATTGTTTGACCGGGCGTGAGTTAATTCTGCACCAAAAATTACGTTCTCTCCTTGTACTAATGCGATTCCCGTAGTCTTAGAGCCTGGGTCTATTTTAAGAGTGATTGGTTTTTGGGTTGCTGTCACCTCTACTTTGAGAATTAGTGTGAATGGATACCTTTTGAAAACAGCAGCTTTGCCATTGTTTAGCAATTTACGAGCCATTCCTGGTCGGATTGGATTGAGCGGTTGTTTGTGGGTATCAAGTACAAAAACAAAATTAGACATTTAAGTCCTCCCTTGCGGGGTAATGCTTGCTTCGTCAATGTTTAAGGTCGGTAACTATATTAAAAGCACTGGCTTAACCCTTACACCTGTTTAACTTTTAATTTCTAGAGCAGAAAACTAGCACGCATTTTCTGGTAGGTACTTTAACGCTTACCTTAAACGTAGTGGGCGAACCATTTAGACTGGTCAACTTGGCGAATTTCTTGCCCGCACCGTATCGGTAATCCGATCGGTGCCGGGTTGTTGACTTTAGTTACTGTTACCCTCTTCACAACAAATCAGCTCAACCATAATCCTAAAATTTTTCAATTGTACTACAAAAGTTTCTCGGTTATTTGTTCAGAGCGAGATAGTTATGATATCCTAGTTCTGCTAGGCGTTTTTGTTTTTCCATTACAGATTCGGACAAGCTTTGACGGTATTGCAGGACTCGCTCTAGCAATTCGGGCTGGTAAACTGCTAAGATCTGAACTGCCAGCAAGCCAGCGTTTTGAGAATTGCCGATCGCTACTGTTGCTACCGGTATCCCCGCAGGCATTTGGACGATCGAGTACAAAGAATCTAATCCTTGCAAGTGACGGCTCGGTACTGGCACACCAATTACTGGCAAGGGTGTTAAAGATGCTACCATCCCCGGTAGGTGCGCGGCTCCCCCAGCACCTGCGATAATCACTTTTAAGCCACGTTGATGTGCGCTTTGAGCATATTCCACCATGCGCTCTGGGGTGCGGTGGGCTGAGATGATCGCAACGGAGCAAGAAATGTTGAATTCTTCGCAAACTGCGATCGCATCTTTCATTGTGGGTAAATCGGAATCGCTACCCATGATAATTCCAACAGTCGGTTGATTCATGTAATTTTTAGATTTGAGGTTTCCGATCAATGCTAATTTTAAATCATGGCGTTAACTCAAATTTAGCTATTTTGTAGCAAAACTGACGCTCGAAAGCAATTTAGCCACAAGCCGCCATCTGATCCCAGGTACAGAAACCAAAAAGCTTCGCATCCCGATCGCAAGCCCCCGGATTTATCCATAACAGCAAATCTAAAATCTAAAATCTAAAATCTAAAATCGGATGACTGAAGCCACCACCTCAACTTTCTCCCCTACAGATATTGTCAATGCAAAGCTCCCCGGTTGCAAGGATTTGCAGATGCTTGCTGTTGATGTCGAGGGCATAATTCAAGAAGTTTGCCCGATGGACAAAATATTTAAACGGGTTTCTCCTCCAGATTTGCAAGTGCTGGATGTAGCAGGCGATTGGCTTTCTCTCGGCGGAGTTGACTTGCAGATTAACGGGGCGCTAGGTTTGGCTTTCCCCGATTTAGAAAGCAAGCATCTGGAATTTTTGCCCAAAATTAGTCAATTTTTATGGAATCAGGGAGTTGATGCTTTTTTGCCGACTTTGGTGACAACTTCACTAGATAAGTTTAGACGATCGCTCTCAACTTTTGCTAATTTTATCCACACTACAAAAACTGCTGCTCCCGCTACCAATCAACTCAAAACAGCGGAAATTCTCGGCATTCACCTCGAAGGCCCTTTTCTCAACCCGCAGAAGCGAGGTGCTCACCCAGTTGAGTTTTTATTACCACTAACTATAGAAAATGTCAAGCAAGTTTTAGGAGATTGTGCCGATATTGTCAAAATAATTACTTTAGCGCCGGAGTTAGACAGCACTGGCGAAGTAATTCCCTATTTGCAAAGTTTGGGAATTACAGTTAGTCTCGGACACTCCCAAGCGACAGCAGAGCAAGCGCAGCAAGCATTTGACCAGGGAGCCTCGATGGTAACTCACGCTTTTAATGCTATGCCGAGTTTACATCATCGAGAACCGGGTTTGTTGGGAGTGGCCATTGTTTCTCCTGGTGTTAAGTGTGGTTTAATTGCTGACGGAAAGCACGTTTGTCCGACAATGATTGATTTGCTACTGCGTGCTGGTAGATCCGAAACAGGTGTTTTTTTAGTGAGCGATGCTTTAGCTCCTTTGGGTTTGCCTGATGGTGTTTATCCTTGGGATTCTCGTCAAATTGAGGTGAGGAAAGGTACGGCTTGGGTAAGATTAGATTATCACTCGCCTCTGGAATCTGCTACTTTGGCTGGTACGACTCTGCCACTGTTGGCGGGAGTCCAGAATTTGGTGAGGTGGGGAATTTGTGATGTGGAAAGTGCGATCGCCCTGGCTACTGATTCTCCTAGAAAGGCGATCGGACTTTCGGGAATTGTCGGCAAATCTGCCACTCAATTATTGCGCTGGCATTTGGATAAACCGACAAAAGAATTAACTTGGCATCGCTTGTTTTAAGTTATTGGTTATTGGTTATTGGTTATTGGTTATTGGTTATTGGTTATTGGTTATTGGTTATTTGTTATTGGTTATTTGTTAATTGGTAATTCTCCCCCTCTCTCCCTTCTCCCCCTCTCCCACTCTCCCAATCTCCCCCTCTCCCACTCTCCCCCTCTCCCCCTGCTATACTAAGCGCTGCTAACAGCAATTCGCTGTTCTCGGCAAGTTCGATCGTAAATATTATTTAATTCCACAGCCAAGCAAATCTCGCCCCGCAGCCACAGCGGTAAAGTAGGAAGCGCGCAGCCCACAGCCAGTTTTTCCTGCCAAATATCTAGGCATTGGTTGCCGTCTCGCTCGATCGGGCGATAAGCTGTAGCATAGAGCTCAGCGTCCAAGGGCGAAGCACTTCCTCCCCCCAGACGGGCTAACAATTCATTGTGAAGATTTGCCTTCCTTCCCGTCACAACATCAATTATTACCAACCCAATTCCCTGCCACAAATACGTCTCGCACTTAGACACAAAAGCACCGCGATGAGTAGAACGATCTTTGTTTGCAGGACTTACTAATTCAATTGCACCGGCTAAAACCGGGCCACCTTCAGTGTTAAAAATACTGACTTGCACGCTTTCCGTCGCAGGTAAAAAAGGCACTGTTTGGGCTGGCGGCGGCAGCCAATTGTTGGGATAATCTATTGGCAAATGAATTACTGTCTCAGAACAATCAAACTCCGGTAGCGATTCCTCAAAAGCTGCTACATCAATTTCAATCCCAAACTGCACGTTGGGTTCGGCAAAGTAACCTTCGGGTAATTTGGCATTCAAATCAGATGCAATATAAGTCGCCCAGGCATTGTGAAAGGCGTGCCAGTGACGGCGCACCGACAGCGGCGGGCGAAAATGATCTTGTAGCACCATATTTTTTCAAGTTAGGGCTAATTAAAATTATAATATTTAACCGTTGGCAATAACTTAGCAGCAGGCAGAAAGATGAATTTGGCAGACGACAAGACTGTTGTCAAACAGTATTTTAACTCGACGGGCTTCGATCGCTGGCAGCGCATTTACGGCGACGGGAAAGTCAATAAAGTTCAGCTAGATATTCGCACCGGGCACCAGCAAACGGTAGATACAGCCATCGCATGGCTGCAAGCTGATGGCAATTTGCCGGGGCTCTCTGTCTGCGATGCCGGCTGCGGTGTGGGCTCTCTCAGCATTCCTCTGGCTGAGGCTGGGGCAATTGTTTGCGCTAGCGATATCTCTGAAAAGATGGTAGGAGAAGCCTATGAGCGATCGACAGCCCTTCCGGGCAAGCTCTACAACGTCTCTTTCACAGCCCAAGATTTGGAAAGGCTGAGTGGCAAATTTCACACGGTGATTTGTCTGGATGTGCTGATCCACTATCCTCAGAGTAAGGCTCAGGAAATGATCGCTCACCTAAGTTCGATCGCCCAATCCCGACTAATTCTCAGTTTTGCTCCCAAAACCTTAGCACTTACCGCGCTCAAGAAAGTTGGCGAACTTTTCCCCGGTCCGAGCAAAACAACTCGCGCTTATCAGCACCGGGAAGCTGATATTATCAAAATCCTAGAAAACAACGGTTTTGTTGTTAAAAGAACAGCCATGACTAGCACGAGTTTTTACTATTCGCGTTTGCTGGAAGCTGTGAGGAAATAGGGTCAAAATATCTGCAAATTCTGCGGCTAGTTTAGATCGTTTATTGGCCGGTTTGGGGCGGGTTTAGATAATTTGTCGATCGCCCTCAAAGATTTAGGCTCACCCGCCCCTACAAAATATTCCTCTAAATTTGTAGGGGCGGGTTTTACCAATAAATTATGGCACCCACAGATGATTCTTGTAAACCCGCCCCCACCCAACTTTATTGATTTTACTACGGGCGATCGCCCCAGTTGTGCTTCACTGTTTGCGGCTTTGGGGGCGATCGTGTAAATAATTGTTACAAAAGCTGGAATTATGCATAAAAACAGACGGCTATTTCCGAAATGTATATAGAGACTTAAATTTAGGGTGTAAGAAGCTATGAAGTTTATATCAGAGGATGCAGCAGGCGATCGCGATCGCAAAGCAGGCGGCAGCAATAGTCAAGCTAAGTCAAATCAGAAGCTGGAAACAGATATGTCATCAGCGCCAGAAAGCAGAGAGAATCAGATTAATCAGGTTTTGAATCGAATTGAGGACATTTTGTCTGAGACTTGGAAAGAAACAGGGTTTGGACAGGTGATTATTGAGAGTGAGAGGGCGGAAAATGGCAAAGGTAAAATTCAAGTGACTGTGAAGGGTTCAACTTTTTATCGGTACTACATTTCCAAGGAAGATGTTAATGAGTGGAATTCAAAGGAATAAGTGCGATCGGGCTATCTCCTGATCCCGCTACCTCGCCTGGGTAATGAAACAGGGACTTGTGTCCTTTTGGTTTTGTTACTACAAACCTGGTCAAATTGCGGACAAATTTGTAGGGGTGGGTTTGACCAACCATAGCCTAAAATCAATCATCTCATAAACCCGCCCCTACACAACCGTAAATCGTCATCTACCTCTTTCAAAATACAAGGGGCGGGTTCACCGATCGATTCTGTTACCTACAGATCGTCTTTATAAACCCGCCCTCACCCAACCATAAAACTTAATAAAAAAAGATAAGTGGGGGTATTGACAGGTTAAATGAAATGGTGTAGATTCTTTGTAATTGTCGGGAAGTACACCCGCAAGCATATATCCTGTACGGCTGCGATGGCCGACAGTCAAATTTCTAACAATTGAATATTCGTAAGAAAACCTAGTTCGAGACGGATGTGAGGTTCGCGGGGCTGGGGAAGTGGTGATAACGCATTGAATGTGCGATCTTCCTTATTCCTTTAATGGGTGAGCGCGATCGCGGTGGAGTTTTTTAGTCAAATTTTGGAGTGAAAAATTTTTTTTCCAAATTTGCATAATTATCCGCCCAAAAAGCCGAATAACTAAATAGAGCTAATCAAAAGATTTTGTCCCTCGACAGTTTGGGTTAGCTGGCTCTCATATTCAAGAATAATTCGATCGCCCAATTGGTTCAGGCGATCGCGGGAGAGTTTTTTTGTCAAATTGTGCTGGCCCTTATTTCTTTAATGGGTGAGCGCGATCGAACCACCAATAATTTAGTCAAAAAATCAACAATTTCATTATTAAGCAAGGAGTCAAATTATGCCGACTGAAAATAATGGGATAACACCCGTAGAAATAGATTTAACCGCCCTGGGTTATCAAGTTTTATCCACCCCCCAAGAAGTCGCACCCGGATTAACTTTAATTGCCACAGGTCCAGACCCCTCAATAGTCAAGAGCAACGTTCCCTCTAACGCGGATGCCGCGATCGCAACCAGAGCCAACCAACTTTTGCCAGGAGGCGGGTTAAACCTAAATGCAACTGGTCAAGGCGTTAATGTAGGAGTTTGGGATCAAGGGCAGGTTCTCAGTACCCACCAAGAACTTACTGGTCGTGTCACAAATCTCGATGCAGGAACTCCCTCTAATCATGCTACTCATGTCGCGGGAACAATTGGCGCAACAGGTGTTCAAGGCGCGGCTAAAGGCATGGCTCCAAATGCTCAAATACGCTCCCGTGACTGGAATAATGATCTAGCCGAGTTAGCTGCTGATGCCAAAAATATCACCCTTTCTAACCACTCTTATGGTCAAACAACGGGATGGAATGGTCTAGTTTCTGCTAATGGAGTAGCAACCGATCTTTGGACAGAAGATCGATCAAAATTTTCCGAAGACCCCGATTTTGGACGCTATAGCGCGGATGCTCAACAACTCGATCAGACTCTTTATAACAACAAAAATCTGTTGAGTGTTTGGGCTGCGGGAAATGAGCGGGATGATAAGTTCACAGGTGCGAATGGCAACAAATATGTTGCTTTTTTATCTGCTCCTCCCGGTGGTGGAACCCCTGGTTTCTACTTAATAGACCCGGTTGCTAGTGGTTTGACCGCACCAGGAGCCGACGGCAATTCAGGCACAGGTTACGATGCCTTAGCCACACAGCAAACCGCGAAAAACTCTTTAGTTGTCGGTGCCATTGGTGATGCCACTTGGAGTGGTACGGGTGCGATTAAAGGCGGGGCAATGTTGCCTTTCTCCAGTTGGGGAATGACAGACGATGGGCGAGTTAAAGTGGATCTGGTCGCAAATGGGGAAGATGTTTATTCACCCATAGGTACTGGTAACGATAAATATGCTTCTGACAGTGGCACATCAATGGCGGCCCCAAATCTAACAGGGACAATGGCTCTGGAGTATCAGACTCACAGGGAGATTGCCAAGGGAAATTTCCCTGCCTATCGTGTCCAAAATATTAACGGCGCATTCCAGCAGCGCTTCCAAGATGTCACCAAGCCCCTTAGTTCCACAATGAAAGCCTTGGGGATCCATACCGCGAAAGATTTAGGCAATACTGGTCCTGATTATCAATATGGTTGGGGTCTTCTCGATGGTCAAAAAGCAGCTACGTTCTTAGGTGATCTCAAAGCAGAAAACAAACGCGATTTATTGAAGGAAGCGACTTATACAGGTACTCCTTGGAACGCTAAGATCAACTCTAATGGAGCCAATAAAGATGGCATCAAAGTCACACTAGCTTGGACAGATCCCGCCGCCACCAATTTACCTGCAAGAACGCTAGATAATCCTGCTTCGGTTTTGGTCAATAACTTAAACCTGTCCTTAAAAGGGCCTGATGGGACTATTTATCGTCCGTGGGTACTCGATCCTAATAATCCTTCTGCACCTGCTTCAAAAGGGGTTAATAATCGCGATAATGTGGAACAGATTTTTATTCCGCCCAATAGCCCAGCAGGTAACTATACCGTAGTTGTAGAGGGTCCAGCTAATACCAATCAAGATTTTTCCCTCTTTGCTACTTCAGTTCCTCAAATTGATCCCGGTTTCGGTGCCGGTGATGTGCATTTTAAGACTTTTGATGGAATATATTATGACTTTCAAGGAGCAGGGGAGTTTATTTATGCCCGTTCTACTGTGGATGATTGGCAAGTTCAAACCCGCCAAGAACCTTGGTCGCGTAATCCGCGAGCTTCTGTTAACAAGGCATTTGCTACTACAATGGATGGCTACAATGTTGTGTTAGACCAAAACTTTGCTCCTAACCAACGAATCAAAATTGATGGTCAGAGCCAAACCTTAAACAGTGGTCAAAGCCTAAATGTTGGCCAAAGCCGAATCACTCGTAGCGGAAGTCAATACACCTTCACCTATGCAGGACCAGATCGGAAACTCTCTACTTCTGACGACGATGTAGTCATTGCTTATGATGAAACGGAGTGTATTAATGTATACGTCGATCCTGCCGATTACCGAGCCGACCAGCTTGAAGGGCTTTTAGGAAATGCAGATGGCGTGATTAATAACGACTTCACCCTGCAAGGTGGCAAAAGTTTAGGTGCTAATCCGTCTTGGGCTGATATACATGGACAATTTAGTGATAGCTGGCGCATTACTCAAGATGAATCTCTGTTTGGCACACCTACAATGCCAAAACCAGCCACCCCTCCCACTGAAGTCTCCCTGGAGACTTTAGATCCCGCAATCCGTGATGCTGCTATCAAAAAAGCCACTGAAGCGGGTATTCCCGAAGGTCCATTCCGTGATGGTGCTGCCTTAGACTTTGCCATAACGGGAGATCAATCATTCATCGATTCAGCTAAACGATTTGTTGACAGTTTACCTGAGTCAGCAAAAACCGTAACTCAATTTCCCCCTGCTGATCCGATCGATCCTGCGGCTCTAGTTGATCCCGTTAATCCGGTTAATACCGTTGAAGCAACCCCATTAGCCGCGATCTCTTTAGCAGTATCTCCCAGTGAAGTCTCAGAAGATGGAACGGCTAACCTAGTTTACACCTTCACGCGCACGGGAGATGCAACCACTCCATTAACGGTTAACTATAGCGTTGCTGGTAGTGCGATCTTTGGGACAGATTACACTCAAAGTGGTACAGATGTTTTCACCGAATCCACAGGAACGGTTACTTTTGCTGAAGGTGCAACTACCGCGACTGTAACGCTCGATCCTACTACAGACACTGAAGTGGAAGGTAATGAAAATGTAGCGATTGCTTTAGTAGGCGGCAATGATTACACTATTGCCACAACCGAAACCTTGACGGGAACTATTACTGAGGCTACCACTGGTGATGATAATCCCACTGGTGACGATAATCCCACTGGTGACACGAAGAAACCCGGTGTCTTCACAGTCGGTCCCGAAGGTCAAGTCAACCTTGATTTTATCAACGATAGCGGCTTATATCAAGGTGAAATGGGCTTATTCAGCCTAGAAGGGATGGAAAACCTCACCCCCGGTAGCACTGAATACATCCAAGAAGCAGCCCGTCGCGCTAACAGTAAATCGGAATTAGGTTATGTCGCGATTTCCGATCGCTTTGAAGGTGCTAAATTTAACCCCAGTGTCGGTGAAACACCTAACCGCAACTTTGGCGACTATCTCGGTTTCAAAACTTTTACCCTGAAACCAAATAGTCAATTTGCCATGATGTTAGTTCCCAATGGTACAGTAGAAGAACTCGCTAATAACCCTGGTTTAACAGGCGATCGCCTTCCCCTATTTTCCACTGGTCCTAACCCTGAACAACTCGTCGATCTTACCGGAAAAGGTAATACTTTTGTCTGGGAAGATTTAGATGTAAAAAATAGTCCTTGGCGCGACTTTGACTATAACGATATCATCTTCCAACTTAACGGCGCAACTGTTAGTAAAATAGCTGGTGTTGATGAATTTATCAATCCCCAATTAGATTGGCGCAATTCTCCAGAAGGGAAAGCCCTATTTGATTACGCTAACAGTAATCCGATGACCAAACCGATCGATGAAAATATACCTTTTACTGGAGACATACCTAAGACTGATCGAACCTTCCAAGGCTCTGTTAATGATGGCAAAGTCACCGATGCTACCGTATTTTTTGACTCGAATAAAAACGGTACGCTTGATGCCAACGAACCAGCCGCCAAGACTGATGAAACCGGAATTTTTGCCCTTGAGGTTAACCTAGACAAATTCGACACTAATAATAGTGGTGATATCGAACCATCAGAAGGAAATTTAGTGGCCCTTGGTGGAACCGACAAAACGACCGGAAAACCAGTAGAAACTCCTTTGAGTGCCCCCGTTGACTCCGTAGGAATTAACCCGTTAACTACGTTGGTAACAGAAATACTCGATCGCACTCCTGCTACTAATCCTGAAGATGAAACTAAGGCAAAACAAGACGCAGAAGAGCAGGTAAAACAAACATTAGGTTTACCCGCGACGAGTGAGTTAACCACACCCGATTCAACGTTAGCCGATAAGGGGATAGTGCCCGCCGCCACAGTGGAAACTATCAAAAAATCTACCCAGGTAGAAAATGCGATCGAACAAACCGCGAATTTGATTGATGAGGCTACTACCACGCCTAAATCAACCATTGTTGAGGAAGCCGTAAAAGCGATCGGCGATCAAATAGAGAGTAACACCAACGTTAACTTTAGCGATCAACAACAAGTCAAAGAGTTAATCGTCGCAACTGCTACCGCAACAAAGGCGATCGATCCCAGTCTCGATCTAAACACCATCACCGAGAAAGCTACTGAGACAGCCAATGCGATCGCTCAAACTAACCTAGATGTAGCAGCTAATACAGCGAATTTACCTCAAACACAGGCAAATGGAGACGCGATCGTCACTCCCACACCGATAACCGTTGCTGAAACACCGACAACCGTTCCCGCAACACCGACAACCGTTGTGACAACACCCAAACCTGCGTCCGTTGTGGAAACACCGACAACCGTTGTGGAAACACCGACAACCGTTGTGGAAACACCGACAACCGTTGTGGAAACACCGACAGCCGTTGTGGAAACACCGACAGCC
>Ga0316608_1000547_pt1 | contig 17347 bp, 23 predicted proteins | sample MIS2016152B_MG_FD_207673 | JGI IMG/M metagenome (GOLD analysis project Ga0316608, IMG submission 207673) | Microbial mat bacterial communities from Middle Island sinkhole, Lake Huron, Michigan, United States - MIS.2016.152B | ecosystem: Environmental > Aquatic > Freshwater > Lake > Sediment...
TCACAACAGGCATTTGCGAGAATAGAACAGGCAATAATAACAACGGGCGGGGCTGCTGGATATACAGCGGAACAGCTCAATGAAATGGCAGCTGGACTTCAAAAGATGACTATTTTTGAGGATGATCAGATTTTGACAGATGTTACATCTCAATTACTTACTTTCACAAATATAGCAGGGACACAATTTGAGCGTGCACAAAAAGCGGCACTAGATATGTCAACTGTTTTAGGCAAAGATTTAAACGGTGCAATGGCGAAATTAGGACCGACTTCCATACAAATTGGAAAGGCTCTTAATGATCCCATAAAAGGGATAACTGCACTTTCAAAAGCTGGTGTACAATTTTCAGAGGATCAAAAAGCTGTTATAAAATCATTAGTAGAGACTGGCAAGGTAGCCGAAGCACAAAACATGATACTTAACGAACTTGAAAAAGAATTTGGAGGACAGGCAAAAACAATGGCCGAATCTGGGTTGGGTCCAATCGAAAAACTTAAAAATAGCTGGGGGGACTTTAAAGAACTTATAGGAGGCGGATTAATCGGAATAATAAACCAGCTTGGAAAAATAGCAGGCGATGTTTTGGGTAAGGTTGTTGAATGGTTTCAAATTTCTTCAAAATATATAGTTGATTTCATCAATGGCTGGATTGGATTATATAACGAAAGTACTTCTTTTAGGTTGTTAATCGAAAGTATATCTGTCACTTTTACAACACTTTATCAGACTGTTAAGCTTATAATGAATGGTTTTATTGATGTTTTCAAAGGGACTGGCAAAGTTTTGGCATATACTTTTAATCCTGCAAACTGGGGCGCTAATTTTGGCGAAGGTTTGAAAAAAATAATTCTCGAAAACAGCAAAGAAGTTATTACTGATGTCCTGGCTTATGGTTCAAATGTCGGTAATGCTTTCAATCAGGCTCTCGAAAATTCAAAGAATGGAAAAAAATCTTTGATTTCTCTGGATGATGTAAAAGCTGAAAATGTAAAAATAATTGACGAAACAAAAAATTTTACTGATGAAATTACACAAATTAACTCCAACGCAGATTCCGAAAAAACAAAAAGAGCTGAAGAGGTTTCGAAAAAACTGATTGAAATAAACAATAAAAAAAGACTTGCTGCTATACAAGATGAAACAATTTTAAAAGATGAAAAAATAAAAATTGAAGGAGAACTGTTGACTGCTCAACTATTGTCACTTGAAGAGGGTTCAATAGAAAAAGAACTCTTGATTGCAGAATCCCAAGAACGGATCGCTGAAATAGAAAAAGAATACAACGAAAAACAGGAAAAGATTGCAGCCGAAAAGATGAAAAAAATAGAGGCGGCAAACGAAAAGATAGAAAAATTAAAAGACGATGCCGCAATAAAAGAAATCGAAAGACAAATAAAAGATGTTGAAAACTCAAAAGCTACAACAAAGGAAAAAAATGATAAAATTATTGAATTAGAACAACAAAAGAATGAAATATTGATTGCAATTGAGCTTGAAAAAGTCGCAAAAGCAAAAGAAAATAAATCATTAGAAGAGGCAGAGCTTCAAGCTATAATTACAGAATCGGAAATAAAGATTGCAGCCATTGAAGATGAGTTTGCGCTAAAGAAAAAAGAAAAAGAAGCAAAGGAAAAAGAGGAACAAATAATTGCACTACAAGAGGGTGTAGAAATAATTAGAAATCAATTATCACAAATAAATGCAATAGTAGAGGAATTCGCAGGGGCACAAGCTGCAACTTTTGGAAAGGTAGCCGAATCAATGGTCGGGGCTTTTAAATCTGGAAAGATAACTGTAGAGAGCGCTATGAAAGCTTTGCAAGGTTCGTCTAATGCCATATTTGATGCTATAAGGGAAAGGGGTCAAGAAAACCTCGATGAAAATGAAATGCTCAGACAAAAGGATCTTGAATTAGTTGGTGACAACAAAGAAGCTCAGGACAAAATAAATGTCTATTATGATGAAAGGGCAAAAGAAATGAAATTAAAGCAGTTCAAGATTGATAAAGCACAGGCTTTAGTTGAGATTGCAATTTCTACCGCCATGGCTGCCGTCAAAGCCCTTGCAAGTACATTCCCACCGTTATCATTTATTGCAGCTGGTTTGGCTGTTGCTTTCGGAGTTGCACAGGGCGCAATAGTTGCAGCCCAAAAGCCTCCTACTTTCGGAAAAGGAACATCTGATATTGTCAGTATTGGCGATTCTCATGCTTCTGGAAATGATGTTGATGTTTGGGGGTTTTCAGGTGGTAAAAGGCAATTTTTTGGAAAAGTTGAGCGAGGCGAGGCAATGCCAGTGATTAGAAAATCGGCCGCAAATGATTATCTTATCGCAAAAATGAACGGCCAATTTTCAGGACATAGCAAAACATTTGCAAATGGCACTCCTGATATTACTCAATCGAATAATAATGCAGCAATAGGGCAAATGAACTCGGAACAATTGGCAAATGCTCTTAGCAAGGTTACTATTGTGGCAAAGATTGAAGATATAACAAAAGCTGCAAGCAAAAAAATACAGATAGTTGAAAATTCTAAATTTTAGCACAAATATTTTTTTCTGTAATATTCCAAGTCCTCAGATTTGATCCGATATTCTGATCTCATTCCGTGCTTTACTTTTATTGCAGTAAGCTTTTCATTTTCTTTCCCAACCCCGTTTCGGACATAATTACGAATTGTCGCAGGCTCTACATTTATTATTTTTGATGCTTCTTTTATTGTGAGCATAATTCGTATTTTTTAAGTTTGTAATAATAAAATAATTGGTCTATAAGCCCATCGCAAGGCTTTTGTTTTGAAAAATAAACAATCATTTTCCTTGCATTTTCTAGTTGCATATAATCAATACAGCCTTCAATAGATGCTCTTATTTTTTCAAAATTTTCGTACATAATTTATTTATTTGTAAACGTTTGTAATTGCATAAGTAAATATATCCGGTAACTGTTAATGTACTGGTTATTATTGTCTTATAAATTTTAGTGGCGAATATACACACGTTAGCCGTCATTATGAATGCGCTCAACTTCCTTAAATAATCTTGGCATGAAATCTCCAGACTTTTTAAAATTTGTACCCTCTTCAAACCACGCCAATTCTTGTTCAGTTACTGGGAATATTAGATTAGCTCTTACAGTTAATTCAATAAATAACGAACGGCTAACATCAGCTATATTTAATTGCTGGTTATCTGCGATATTCAAGTTTTGTTCTTCGTTCATATATTTGTGTAATTTGACAGTTTAGTATTTCAAAATCAGCAACTAAACATAGCTGTAATCGTTAGTTGCAATAACCAAACAATCCATTTACGATTGGATAATTGATTATTAAAATTTCGGTATTACGTTTTTTCATTGATTGACGTTCACCGATTGTAATTATTTCTAAGTTCCTTTGCTTTGCTGTTTCTAAAATAAAAGGGTGTGCAAATTCGCTCATAGCAGCTTTCATTCCCGAATTAAAAGTAACATCAAAGCAATCATTTACATCTTGCTCAGTCCATTTTTTTTGATACTTTTCAGTTTCAAAATATGGTGGGTCGGAATAAACAAAAGTTCTTTCTTTTACTTTTTCTTTGGTGAATGAAATTTTATCAATAACATTTCTGAAATCTTCATTTAAAAACATATTGCCATTTTTAACCAAGTTCAAATATGTTTTTTCAATGTTGTCTAATAGTATTTGCTTTGAATTTTCGCCATTTCTGAAATGTAATGAATTAGGTTTACCCATGTAACCGAAATTTGATATGACAAGAAAATAAACAGCTTTTTCAATATCATTTTCAGGTGTTCGGGTTTTACATTCGTCCCAAAAAGTAGGATGAATTGGTATCATTTCAACATAATTTTTTAACTGTTCTTTTTTTCTCATTAAAACAGTAAAGCAATTATATACATTAATATCAATATCATTAAGAAAATTATACTTTGCTTTTGGCTTATTAAAAAACATTCCACCTGCACCAAAGAATAATTCAATATAAGTATTATGAACAGGAAAGTATTTTACAATATCCTGAGCAATACGGCTTTTATTTCCTAATCGTCTTAATAACATCTGATAAATGATTGAAAAAATGCAACTAACATCACACATAGCGACCATGCCGGATCTTCGGTGGTGGTTGATACTTTTATGTTATTTAGTTTCATTTGTAGTTAATTTAAACATCTTTACTATTTAATTCCGGCACTGCGCATGTGTGTGTCCGTTATAAGCAATCAGGACAAATCATGCGTAAACCAAAAACGCAACCACAAAAATCGAAATTCGATTAATAAATATTCATTAGTTGCAATTGCATTATCAGTGGAAATCATAAATCCAACCCATTGAAATTTTTTAATAATCCCAATAAAAAATACGTTTTTACCTTTTTCGTAATATTTATAATTGTTCTTCATTTTAAACCATTTAATTAATTTTTGAATCCAATTTTCTTTAATATTTTCTTTATCTTTTAAGCATTTTTCGCACTTGCATTCTTTTTTAGCACTTTCTCCACTTGCATATTGCAAATCGTGTAATTCAAATCTTGGAAATCCATTTTCCATATAAGTAAAAATTAAAATTAATAATCTGCTTATAACATTGTATATAAAACATGCCTATTCTGCTAATAACAAAAGTATTAAAACTACTTAACAGTTTTTCGATTTTGCCGAATCGTAAGGCACGTTTCTTATACATATTCGTTATCAATAACTAGAATAAACACATCTGCTGCGTTTCAACTTCAAACCTGCTTTTTGAATCTGCAAAATAATCTTTATCCTTTTCGCAAATCACAAATTCAGCAAATTCAAAATAATAAGCCTCAATTGCGGAGCTAAAACTGCCGCCGTGAGTATCTAAAACTTTCATTTTTTTATCAGTAAATCTACTAAATATTCGTTTATAAAGTCGCCTTGGCTTTTGTGTCGGGTGTATTCTTTTTTCAAGTTTTTTATTGTTCCCTTCAACTATTTTACCGTCTCCATCGCTGCCCTGAAGCATTCCATTCCACAAATATTCAATTTTTCTAACTGAGCTAAATAAATTAGTCCATGCCATTTCACCGTCCGAGAAATCATTTGAGCCGTTTATTTTATCCCAGAATATACGCCCTGTTGATGTTGCTTTTTGTTCAAATTGAATATAGTTTTCTCCAAAAATTATTTGTTTTTTTGAAACTCTAAAAAGTTCATTAAAATATAATTGGTCTGGAAAATTATCATCCCATCCACCGCTTTTATATTCATTAAAAATTAATGATTTTCTACCATTTCTTTTATCAATAGATAATCTATGTGTCCCATCTTTTCTAAATGTTCTACCTCTAGTTTTACTTCCATCTTCACCAAGCCCGTAAGGCGGATCAACAATAGCCAAATCAAAATATTTATCTGGGTATTGCGCCATAATGTCCATGCAATCAGCGTTTATTAATTTAATGTTTCCTTTTGAGTATTCCATGATAAGATATTGATAACACTTTATAGCCGATAATTGGCTGGTTTAACTTTATTTCATTTTTATAACTACTTTTGCAGCCAACATACGGCTATAAGTTAGCCGTTATACGCTACAAGAACTGCGAATCATCAGCAGGCTTATAACCAAATTCGATTAAAACTGGTATAAGTTTTTCAAGATGTTCTAAATTCATAAGCCTTCTACTCTTCAAAAAATGGACTAAAGTTTTAGCAGGTACTTTGGCCTCTTTTTCGAGCATATTTACAGAAAGGCAGCGTTGCCGCCTTTCTGTAAAATAATTTTTTATGTTGGTTAGTTCTGAGTTCATTAGTTAAATCCATTTTCACCGTCATAAATTGCAACCCAATTTTTACGGTCATTAATAACATATTTTTTGCTCCTAAACTCAACTACCATTTTATCCCAGTTGCTACCTGTTGCAGTTGCATAGCCATGCTCCAAAACTTTCATTTCTTCACGAAACAATGATGTATCATTCATTGCCTCAAATAAATCTTCGAAATTCTCAATTGATTTAAACATTTCTGAAATAAAATGCTTATCATCATTATTATTCAGATTAATTTTTGCATATGTTCTTGATTCATAACCAAAAATAATGTTTGCGTCATAAAATTTTATGAGTTTTAATTTTTCGTTTAAAGATAATGTTTTCATTTTTATAAGTATTAAGTTTAACATTTACTTGTTTAATTATGTACCAAAGATAGTACTATTTTGTGAATGTACCAAACTTTATACAAGTATTTTTAGTTAATAAATGTTAAATATTAATAAATTATTGAATATAAGCGTATAACATTGTTTAACCGACCATAAAAAAGAGAATCTTTGTTCTTTCTTTTCTACAAAAATAATAAAAATTACGTAAATTATATAATATATTTTGACGAAAATAAAAAAATGTCGTAATTGTGCTTTAATTTTGAATAAAAATAGCACAATATGGCAAAGCCTATCATCCTATATGATGTAATAGATTCAGATTCAGCAAAAAAAATTACTGAAAATATTATCGAGCATCCAGAAAATGAACCCCTCGAAATATGGATGAACAGTCCAGGGGGATCGGTTTCTGCTGGCTGGTCAATCCTTGCTGCACTTCAAAAAAATCGAGGCAAAAAGAACATTACAGTTATGGGCGATGCTTCCAGCTTTGCTTTTTTCATGCTTCTTTTTTCAGATAAAAATATTGCTTATGACACTTCAAATTTTCTAATTCATAGGGCTGCAAGCTTTTTGGAAGAATTAATGAATGATGACGAGCTAAAGGATATTGAAGAAAGAAATAATATTTTAAGATCAAAACTAGAAAACAGAATAGACCAGCAAAAATTCATTTCTGTAACAGGAAAAACATTTGACGAAATCTTTTCAATGGAAAACAGAATTGATGTTAGGTTAAATGCAATGCAAGCAAAAGAAATCGGATTGATTGATGAGGTTATCAAATTGGATGTAAAAAAGCGTAAAGATTTAGATTTAAAATATTTCATGGACATAGCCGCTTTGGCTGGTTCTGAAAATCAAGTTAATATTAATTTAAAAAATGAGAAAATGGGAAAATTAACCGATTTAATTTTCGGAGAGAAAGAGCCTGTTTTAATTGCTAAGATTGGTGACAGCCAATTTGTATACTCAAAACTAGAAGCTGGCGCGAAAGTTAAGGCTATCGGTAGCGATGTAAAGGCAATTTCAGGGACTTTTGAATCTGAAAACAAACAAATTACGGTTGTTGAAAATGAAATCACTGCCGTTAAGGATTTGGATTTGAATGCAAAGAAAATTGAAACATTGGAAGCTTCAATAGCTGAAATGAAGAAAAATCAAGTTACAGCAGAGGACATAAAAGAAGTTTTTGAAAAATTTGCAGAAAAACAAAATGCCGAAATTTCGGCTATTAAGGATGCCTTGGCCTCTGCAAAGTTATCGGTTTCAAAACCTAAGCTGCCAGAAGGTGAATTTGTTAACGAACCTGTAAAGGATTCAATGACTGTGGCCGAGCGAATTATTGCCGCCCAACAAAAAAAATATGAAGAAAACTTAAAGAATAGGGGGATCTAAAAAATGGCAGATACTTTCGTAAGCACAAATTATAATGGTGAACTGGATGAATACCTGTATAAGGTATTAGGACTTGGTGCGCAAACCGCAGAAAAAGGTGGCTATCACCTTATACCAGACGTTAACATGAAACAGGAATTGGATTTCGTTGAAACTACAGAAGATCCGATGACTGATTATACAGACGACACCCCGTCAACTGGAGCGACTGCAACTACTATGAAAAAAAGGGAATTAAGCCCTTTAAAATTCACAGTTTGGGGCCAAATTACCCCTTCAGCATGGTTGCCAATTTGGAGAAAATACCGTTCAATTGGAACATTGACACAATTGAGTGCAAATCCACAGTTTTTAAGGGATGTTTTTGAACTTGTGAAAAATGCAAGTGCAAGGCAATTGGATAAATTATTTTGGCAAGGTGATACAACAGCCGGAGCAGCATCTCCACTTAGATTTTTCGATGGTATTATCAAAAAACTTGAGGCTGATTCTGATTCAAACGTTATTTTCATAACACCCGCAGGAACTATCACGAAAAGCAATATTGTTTCAATTTTGGAAGCTTTTTACGCCGCTATTCCAAACAAGTTTTTTGATGATCCAGATTTCAGAATCCACATGAATACAGGTGATTTCAAGTTGTTGCAATATTTCAACAACGATGTGAAAAAAACTACATTCGGAGTTTTGGATCAGACTATCAGCCGTTTGTTTTTGGAAAAAAGAATCGAACATTTCAATAACATTCCAGCTTCTAAGATTGTTGGTGCAAAGACTTCAAGCGCAGCGAACTCTAACCTTGTGCTTGGAATGTATGCTTCTTTGGAATCTGAATTGATGGGACTGAAAATTGAGAAAAAAGACCTTTCAAACATTACCAGATACCGTTTTGACGGAATGGCAGATACTCAATACCGATTTGGTGGCGACATTGTTTATTATAAACCAGTTTAATTAGGAGGATTTAATTATGTTTAGAAATCAAAATTTCGCAGCCCAAACCCTTACAAATGCTGGTGTTATTTATCTTAATCCGATTCATAACTTAGAAAGTATTTTTGAAGGTTCTATTATTTTTACCGTAAAAGGGACAAAAGCAACTGGCACTTATTCACTTAGCGCACAATTGCAGGGCTCAAATAGTGCAGATTTTTCAACTGGAGTTGTTGATTTAGGATCAGCCGTAACACCTGCTGACACCGTTGTCGGAGAGGTTCCATTATCAGGAAATTCTTTGAATTATGCATTTTACAGAGTTGCAATAACTGGTAGTGGTACTCAGTCTACTAGCGTCATTGGTACTTACACAGCAAAAGGAAAGGACAACGTATGAGCTGTATAATTAATTCAGGTTCATTGCTAACATGCGATGATCCCCCAATTGGGGGGGTACAGAATTTTGTTATTTTGTACAATTATGAAGAATGGCGTGAAATGGTAGATTCTGGACTTAATGTAATTAGGGATTCAGATGGTACTATTTCGGACATTGTGAATTTAACTGGAATAAAAGGGTACAGATTTGATGTTCCGGACGAAACTGCTTTAATACTTGGTTCACCTGACAGGCTTGTTGACGGTGGATTGGATGGCTACGACCACAGTGTTTCTATGTCTATTTTGCGGACAAAACAAACTCAAAAAAATATTGTCAAAGCGATGTCTTTCGGGAAAGTTGTGGCCGTTGTTTTCAAGAAAAACGGAACTGGTGAGGTATATGGAGATGAGCAGGGCTTAAAACCGAGTTCAAACACATACAATCCAAACGATCCATCGAAAGGATCTGTTATTCCTGTAGTTTTAGTAACTTCTCCAAGAACCAGCCCAGAAAACCGTATGCCAGTTGATATTTTCAAAACTGATATATCTACTACTAAGGCATTGATTGAAGGACTTGTAATTGTTGGAACTTAATATTTTTGATATGGCAAAACATAAGCAAAAAGAAGAAATTCAAGAAAATGAGTTTGACCAAAATGAAGTTTCTGGATATATCGTAAGAGATGATTTAGGATTTGAGAAAAGAAATTATTTTATTGATGGACAAAAAATCCTTCTTGAGGCTGGAAAGCCAGTTTCAAATGAAATTTACAATCTTTTTTCAGATTATTGCAAAGAAATATTTTTCAAATAGTTTTTAATTTGTTGCTCAAAAAGCCCGTCCATCATGGGCGGGCTTTTTTAATTAAAACAAAACCAAAATGTCAGAATTAACAGGAAAATTCAACACGGATCAAGATTCAGGAGACGAAAGAAAACCACAAATTCAGGTAAATAGCCTGGATTATTTGGTATCAGTCGACCGGATTTCTACATATAGGAGCGAAGCACAAGGGATATACCTATATGGAGCAGATAACAACTATCCCAGAAAAATTATGCAATCCGCTGATAGGAGTAATTCACTTGTAACCGCAAGAAACAAGCAATCACAATTTATTCAGGGTCTTGGCTTTCAGGGCGCAACTTCAATTGATGTCAAAAACGGAACAGCCATAAAAATAAACACAAAAGGACAAACTTTGTACGATCTTTTGAAATTTTGTGCAGAGCAAAAGGCAAACATCAATATAGCCATCCATGTCAATTATAATGCTTTAGGTGAGGCTGTAGAATTTACGCCAGTTCAATATGATTTTGTGAGACGAAAAATCAAAATGCAAAATGATGAGTATATAAAGTATATAATAACGAACATTTGGCATTTAGAAAATGACTATTCAAATTTTAATTACGCGTCCAAAATAATGAAACTAAATGCATGGATGGAAAATAAGGAGAAATCAATTGATTTCGTCGCCTTAGAATGTTTTAATTATAATCCGGATCCTGCAATTGTTCGAAAACAAATTAAGTTGAGCGGGGGCATTGAAAATTATTCTGGACAATTGTTCTACATGAAGAGAACAGAAGATATATACCAAAAGGCTGTATATGATTCGGTTGCGGACAAATTCCAGTTTTTGTCCGAATGTGATTTGGCAAGTTTGAGCAATATCCAAAATGGCTATTCCGTATCAGGCATATTGAAATATCTAGGGTCAGCAACTGGCACAAAGGAGCTGGAAGAAATGAAACGTAAAGTAAACCAGACAAAAGGCGCTGTAAATACTGGCCGTGTTATTACAGTCCCAATTCCCCAAAATGCTGATAACAATATACCAACGAATTTATTTGAGCCTACACAAATGCAAAATATAGATAGGCTTTATGATTTGCAGTCACAAAAAGCCGAATCTGGTATACAACAATTGTACTCAATTCCAAACAGCTTAATTGGTAAGGATACCGAGGGAAATTTCGCTACTCAAAAAATGGAAGAGGCTTTTGATTTCTATAATTCAGTTACTGAGCAGTTAAGACAAGAACTAGAAATCGAACTAACAACTTTGTTTACAAATTCGATTTTTGCAAATCAGATAAAATTGCCTATCGAGATTGAGCCTTTACAGTTCAATACCTATACAAAAAAAGAAGCAGATAAGGACGAAAATGAGGCATTGAGGGCACAAAGTCAGGCACAATTAAAAGGGACTGTTGGGGGTGTGCAAGGTGTTTTAGCTATACAATCAAGCGTTTCTTCTGGAACTACTCAATATGAAGCTGGTGTTGAAATCCTTATAGATATATATGGTTACAGTGATGAACAGGCACGTAAAATTTTAGGTAAACCAATTCAGAATTTTTCAAAAGGAGATCAAAAAGTAGACGAAAAAACTAAAACAAATCAAGATGATACTGATAACAATCAATGATGTAAGAAAATATAGGCAACTTGGGAAGCAATTGAATGATGAGAATTTTTCTGGCCGTGTTTTGGAAATTCAAGAAAATGAATTGACAGAATTATTGGGAAAACCGCTATCTTATGATTTATTCAATTATCTTGAAACTGGATGGAATGCACAAGCAGGAACTTTTACCCGGATTTCAGATACACAATTTAGGGCGGAATCGATTGATCTGACAGCGTGGTTAGATTACGCAATACGTATTAATGAAGATACCTTTGTGGTTGTAAAAGATGCTGTACTTGATACAACGGATACTATCCTAACAATAGAAGGATATGTTTTGCCGACATTGTTAACTACTATTGAATTTAAGGTTGTTAATAATTATGTGAAGCTCTTAAACGGAACTGATTATATACTTGATTCAAAAACTATCCGTTTCAATGGATTGAGAGGTTTCATAATTTGGAAGTTTCTGGCCGTTTTTCTGGCGGACGGGAATGTTAAACAATCAGATGTTGGTAATTTTTCAATAGCAAGCCCAAATTTTAGGGAACCTCAAGGCGGCTCAATAACAGCTGCAAAGTCAATCTATCTGCAAAATTCGATAAGGGAAGAAAACAATATTTGTGAATTTTTGAACGATAATAATACATTATACCCACTTTGGGAGCAAAAAATTGATAATCAGAATATAATGAATTACGATTTCATTGTGATTTGAGTTTTGGTTTGTAATTTGTTTTATTAGTCTTTTTTGGTTTTAGCCCGGATTAGTTCCGGGCTTTTTTTGTTTATAGTGGTTAAACATGATAAAAGTCATATTATAATATAGTAAATAAATACAAACACAATAAAACATCAATCCATTTGCAGTGCTTTTTTAATCCCAAAATAGTAACTTTTTTGGGCTATTTTCATAAGGTTAATTCTTTTTGATTTCGGGCAATATCTTTTGCACAAATCTATGTGTTTATTATAGCTTATCCTTAGAATCGAATCAGCTTGCATTTCGGAAAGTGGAACAGGTATTTTGCCGTTAAAAAATTTCAATCTTTGGCCGTATCCTATGCATTCATATCCGAAATCATCATAAATATTTGCACGGTATCCTTCGCGAATTTTTATTTCTGCAATTATTTTCTCGAAATTATCAGTATAGATTTTATCAATTCTTTCTATTTTATTGATCCTGTTTATTTTCTTTGCTGGTGTTATTATCTTTGCGCTATCAAAATGAATAAATAAAATCAGGATTAAAAATATTGTTTTTTTCATTTTAAAAAATTAAAATCCAAAATATGAACAAATTTAAGGCAAAAAAAGTAATAATTGACGGGATTACATTTGACTCAATCAAAGAAGGCAATTATTATACTCAATTGAAAATACAGAAAAATGCAACAAAACCACAAAAAAAGGTTATTGAAATCAATTTACACCCAAGATTTGATATAATTATCAACAAAAAAAAGATAGGCTTTTATAAGGCAGATTTTGAGGTTTTATTTGAGGACGGGCATAAAGAAGTAATTGATGTAAAAGGATGCAGAAAAGGATGCGCATATCAATTGTTTGCGCTTAAAAAGAAATTAGTTGAAGCCTTGTATAATATTGAGATAATTGAGAAATAAAAAAACAGGCTGCAAATCGGTAAAAACAGCATGTTTAGTATATAATTAAAGCATTATTGATAAAGTCAGATCCGATTTATTTTTCTTTACATGAAACTGCCGTTTGTTTCATCAGCATCATCAATTTCACGTTTTTTCTCAATTACCACAAGCCCGGCGAATAGCAATATAAAGCTTATCAAACCTGCTATATAAAGTACTGTATCAAATGTTTCTTTTTCCATGTTATTGTTCGATTATTGCTATTTCAGGACAAATCGCAGTAATTTCAACAAGCTCGTCATTGATTGCTTGGTCCCTAATATCCTCAACCAATGCCTGTGCTCCAGGAGATAGAAGCGTGAACGAAACTTCCTTGCCGTTGATCTGTGCAAAGGTTTCAACCTCGATAATCTGGGCGGGGAACCCCTTGAAAATTTGCAGCTTCAGGTTGATAGATTTTGGAAGGTTAGAGTTGACAGTTTGCTCAAAATTGTCAGTCCTGTCACCGCTTTCTTTGGCCGAACGCTGGATGCTGTTGTTGACCGTGGCTGTGAAGTTCATCAGCTCGCTCACAAGCTTCATGTTTTCCTCTCTGGAAGTGAAAAAAGCACGGTTCATTTTGAAGAACATTCCAAGGCTGGAAGGTGTCCAAACCTTCCCAGAATTGATTCCGAACTCTTTGAATTTTGGATGCGATTCAAGCTTTCCCGAAACAGAACCCTTAAGGTATTCGTCGTGTTCGTTAGTAACGAGGCAGATAAGCATCTGCTCACGGTCAACGATTACATGGCTTCGTTTTGGTGGTATTTGGTCTATCCTTTTTGCCAAAAACTCCGCAGGGGCACCAATTGTGCCAATGATAGCAATCCTTATAGGCGGTTTAATTTCCAGTTCGTTAACTGTTGAAACCTCGCGGATAACGATTTCAGCTGTCTTTTGGCCATCGGCCATTACAATTTTAAAATTCTCGTTTTTCATTTTTATAAATTTAAAATTTATTAGTTTTCAGTCCCAGTGCGCTTCATCTGGAATATAGTGCCTTGCAGTTCGTCTGCATATGCCGGACGGCTCTCTATAAGTTCTCCCTCCTCGTTGTAATATCCCACCTCCCTTGCATCCATGTCAACAAATTTGTAGCAGTTCTCTACTTTATGTTCTGCCTTGTTTTTAAGTCCCGTTAGCAGCCTTTTCTTTTCATCGTTCAAAGGTTCAAGCCTGAACTTGAACTCTGACATAACCGCTTTTTTGTCCTCCTCTATATCGTTGATCTGAATAGCCGTTTCTGAAAGGTGCTCCTTCATTTCCAAAAGTTGATCCTAAGAAAACCTTTTCATATAGCCTTTCTCCTCGATTTTGTCGCAGTTGTCTTTAAGGAATCTAATCCTTGATTCGCCTTGGTAATCTTTTCCTAGTTCTCTTTCCATAATTTTTTATTAATTAATTAATTAATTTTCGTGGTTTCTTTATTGTTTTATCCATCTTAGGATTGATTAATCTAATCGGAGTTTCAACATATTTTACAATTTTAAATGTATATGCAAGGCGGCCCCGTTCAATCCTTTTCAAAATTGCCTTTTCAGATACGCCTTCCATTAAGGCATATTCTGAAATTGTAAGTAATTTTCCCATTATTTTTGTTTGTTTATTTCTTGGTCAATCATTGCGTTTTTAGCGATCTCAAATTGTTCTTTATTCAAGTAAAACTCGAAATAAGCAAGTGGTTTGACATCTGAAATAATCATTTCTATTATTTCAGTCAGTCGCATATCATCAATTGTGCCAGCTTCTTTTATTTTTTCAATTTGTTGGCTGGAAAATTTGAAAGCCTTGTACTTTTGTTGGGATGCCTTCAATGAAATATCATAAGCTTTCAAATCTGAAATAAGCTTATCAAATTCAGGGCTTGATATTTCTTTTTTTTCGGGCTTTTTTGTTGTTTCTTCAATTTCTTTTTGATTTGAAACATCAACATAATCGACATCATTTGTGTTCAAATCGTTAAGCAGTTGGGTAGTATCGGAGTTTACCCCGATTTTGGGGATAACTGAATCCGCTGCATTTACAAGACATTTCAAACACATTTGATCGTACCATTCACGCCATGCCGGGGAAGTTTTACCACCCATTTTATTTTCAGATTGCTTTTTGCAACGCTCAAAATATTCGCGGCCTTTAACTACATATTGAGGTTCGCCAGAATTTAAGGTAATAATTGCATAACCACCTACTATTTTAGCAGGATTTTCACGGTTAAATGAATCAGGCTTGTGGGTAATTGTATGGATTCCATTGATGATATTTTCGTCAAAAAATTCACCATCGTAAACCAGCTCGGTAGTAATATTCTTTACTATTTCTTTTGAGATTAGCAGTTTTTTTTTGCCCCGATACATAGGAGAAAATATAACAGTTGGGACGTCTTTGCCGTCAATTTTCATATTATAAGGCACAAAATAGCCCTCTTGCCATTGAGGATTTAAACTCAATCCAGACTCAGCCGCCTGTAATATAGATAGATAAAGGCTCTCTGGATTTACCTTTGCGGCCCTTGTCAGAGCAGGGTCCGCATTTATTTTTAATTGAATGAACTGCAATTCCAGTTCCGTATGCAGCCCGTTCTTTTTATACACAGTATCCACTAAGGATACTATGTCATTGACATCTTTACCGGCCAATTCTGTACTTGTTACTTTTTTAATATTGCTCATATTATTCTATTTAGTTTATTGTTGCAAATATACGACAACATAATTAAAAAAAACAAATTTATTTTTATTATTTATTGTAACTAATTGAATACAATATGATTAATTTTTTATTATGTAGTATACATTAATCGTTATTTGCAAAAATGAAATTATCATTGTTACATTTGTACGACAATAAAAATTAAAAACTATAAATTATGAATCAAGTTAAGATTAAAAAAATTAATGTCAAAAATTTAAAAGCAGTATCTGAATTTACTGCATTTTTTGACGGGAAAAGTGCCCATGTTACGGGTGCGAACGGAATAGGCAAAAGTACTGTTATTCGTGCAATGGTTGACAGGTTGAGAGGCTTGTCACCTTCAATAATTACAAAGATTGGGGAGAAACAAGGCAAAACAGTTATGGAATTAACAGACGGCTGCCGATTTGAATGGCAATATAATGAGGAGGGTAAAGATCAGCTTGATTATTTTACGCCTGCAAGCTTTAAGCCTGTTAAGAGGGAAGTATTCAAGCATATTTGTATGCTTTATTTTCCTAACCAATTCGATATCAACAAATTTTTAACCACTACCGAACCCCGCAAAAGGCTTCAAATGATTTCGGAACTTGTTAATGTTGACTTGACAGAAATCCAATCCCGGTATAAAGAAGCCTTTGAAATTCGCAGAGATGCAAAAAGGGAGTTGAAAGTTTTGGAATCTCAAATAAGGCCAAAACCAGAATTTGACCAAAAAGAAAACGGCAAAAATTCAGATGTTGAGCAAAATAATGTATTAGATTTCGAGGCCAAAATTAAGGCCAAAAAGGAACAAATTGAAACAGAAAGAAGCCATTTGAATGGCCAATATCTATATAACAAGTCAGTTAATGAAAAAGCCGAAAATGAACACAAAGAGGCTTATAAAATAGCTCTCGATAATTGGATTGAATCAGAAAAATTAATTGAAGATTCAATAATTCAATTCAATGATGAACAAAATGAAAAAAATCAAATCATTTTGGAAAATCAAGCAAGATTAGATTTTTTGGTGAAAAATTATCAAGATATTGAGATTGGAAAATTCATTGATTTTTTTGGAATTGGTAAATTTATTGATGAATTACCAAAAACAGAAATATTAAAAGTTTATATTCAAAGCCAAAAACCCGAATTAACAGCTTTGAATTTAGCCGATCCGATGCCAACACCGGACAATTTAAATATTTTGAAAGCCGAATTAAACGAATTAGAATCTTCATTATTCAATGCTCAAAATGAATTAGAGCAAAAAAAAGCCGAATTAAGCGAATTAAACAACGCTAAACAGGTATATGATATTCAGTTAAGGCAATGGAACGATTTTAAATTGCAGATTGATGAAAAATTAAAAGAGGTGCAGGATTTAGAGGAAAATGTTTCGATAATTTTACAGGAAATAAAAGCAATGGTTTCTGGTACAAAATTACCAGCAGAGTTCTCAATTGACTTAACAGACAAAAATGATATTCTTTTCCGTTCAAATACTGAGAGTGAATTTTTGCCGATAACCAATGAAACGTTGGCAAGCTCGGCTATTTTCATTGCAGCGTTCAAATTACAGGCTAATTATTTAGATTCCTTTAGGGTTGCACATTTTGACGTTTCTTATCTTGATTTTGAGAATAGGCAAAAAGTATTAATTGAAGCAATTTCAATGAACATTCAATTGCTTACTGAAAGTCCTGCATACGAAGAAAGTCAAAAAGAACTTCAA
>Ga0316608_1000548_pt1 | contig 17328 bp, 16 predicted proteins | sample MIS2016152B_MG_FD_207673 | JGI IMG/M metagenome (GOLD analysis project Ga0316608, IMG submission 207673) | Microbial mat bacterial communities from Middle Island sinkhole, Lake Huron, Michigan, United States - MIS.2016.152B | ecosystem: Environmental > Aquatic > Freshwater > Lake > Sediment...
CCACTTCATTCGAAGAGGCTTCTGACACATTATTCTCAAAATCAGGAATACTTATTCTTCGATATGGTAACGCTGGCGAGGAATATATGAAGGAATCTACCGAAATCATTCCTATATCGCTTTTGTTTTTATACGATGCGCTTATTACCGAAGTTTTAATGCCATCGAAATTGAGTGCATCAAAATAATACTTTCCTGTACTATCTGTTTTGGTAAATCTATAAATGGGCTTAACACTATCGAATATTGCCATTGATATATCAGCATTTGCTATTGGCCTATTGATGACTGTATTTCTGAGCCGACCAGAGATACTCAATCCGTTCTCGGAATAATAGCGAGTATTAATGTTTGTATCATTCACCTGGTTCCAGATATAGCTGCGCCAGCCCTGCGTAAGCAATAAATTGTCCATTGCCTGGTAGCGGTTCTTATTGCAATTGTCAAAATAGGAGCAGGGTTGTTCAATGTTTCCCTTGATTTCCGACTCAAGTAATAAATATGAAGCGATATCCTGCTTCGTTTCGTACCCTTTTAGTTGATTTCCATCGGTTACAGCAATTGATAACCTTGTCTCTACTGGATTGTTGGATGTGTCACGTACACTGATTTTCAGATTCACTTTTTCGCGTGCGGCATATACTTTTTTCTCCTGCTTGATGCTGATTTGAATATTGTTTTTCTTTCGGATGTAGAAAAGCCGCTCACTATATGCTATTCCTGAAATATCCTTTAATGTGATGCAAACAATTCCTTCGGGAAAGTCTTTTTTTGGCAAAAGTATTACTGCCCAAGTTGAATCAATGATAATACTGGCTGTCAGGAATGTAGAATTATGAGAAGAACACTGAACAATCAATTTCTTAAATGGATTTTCATCCCGTGTTTCCTGGTTTGTTTGGATGGTTACCCGAAACAATTTATCGGTAGAATCGGTTACAGTTAAAGCATATCCCCTGCTTACGGGTTCCGGAAGAGTAACTTTAAAGGGTATCCCGCTGTCGGTTAGTCCTTCGGCAACATATTTTAATTGCTTTTTAAATCTAAAGGAAAAAGAACCCATCCCATAATTTGTGCTGGCAAAGGTTGCAACCGTATCTCCTTTCGACGAAATTACACTTCCCTTTATGTTAATTCCAATACCCGCCGAATTTACCGCTTTAAAGCCGACTATCGCCGGTACATCCTCAAGTAGCTGTCCACCCTCCGGAAAAAATTGAATATCCAAACCCGTCGAATCTATTTTTGCTGAAATTGGATTCATTTCTTTTATACCCATATAATTATCTATAACAATATTTTTATTGTAAACGAAAATGTCCCCAAAGTTTCGCATGTAATTGGTGTATGCCCTTAAATTGTAGTTCCCCGATGGAATGGAATCTTTCAGCCTAAAATCGCCATTTCCAAGTCCCATATCTAATCGGATAATTCTTCGATCTATAATTTTCGAATCGGGCGAAATTAGTTCCACATAGAGGGTATTGCTGTTATTGATTAATTTGTTAGTAACTGCATCGGTCAGATAAGCTTTAAACCAGATATTGTCGCCCGAAACGAAATATGACCTGTCTGTATGCAAATAAACTTTTTCGGCAGGCAGATAGCTATTTTTGAGAGTATCATGCAGAGTAGGTTTTTTTTCGGGTGGTACCTGAATGGAAGATAACCCCCAAAGATCAGGTTGAAAATCGTAAGGAAGCATGTCTGCCATTCTTTCTTTGCTCATCTTTCCTTCCCAGGTAATGGAGTATCCGTCTTCGAAATAGCCATTCTCATACACTTTTACCGAATTGGCAAAAGTAATGATGCTTGAGTAGCTGTAGCTTTGTGAGTGGCCCAGATCGGACACGAGTTCAGGGTTGTCGTAGGTAACGGCAATTGGTTTTAACGAATAAATGATAATAAAATCGGAACTTTTTGCCGATCTCAGGTCGTTAACCAACAGAGGCTTATCATTTATGTTTGCTTTTATTGCTGCATCGTAATAAGATTCAAACAGTTGAAATTTTTCATTCTGTAAATTATCAGCATAAAGCGTTCTCATAAAATGCATTTGCGAGCCATAATACGTTATTAACCTGTTACGGCTCCATGCTTCTGTTTCGGTAAGCGAGCCATTTATTAACTGAAAGAATGGACTACCATGGAATCGTGAAGTTTGTTTATTCGGATAATGTTCGAAACTTTTCAAATCGTAGGTGATTGTATAGCCCAATGCTCTGTTTTCAATGATAATGGGCTTTACGGAATACCCATGCAACATTTTTTTCGTATTATCATAATGAAGACGCAGGTCTTCCGGATTTAGAATTTTGCAGCTTCGGGAATTTTTAGTTTCTCCCAGGAAAACTTTGATAAAACGGGCATAATTCTTTTTTCGATCACCATCTTTTGCAGTTACTGTAATTTCATTTAACGTTTGGGCGTTTGTTTGTAGTTTTACATTTATGTTAAGGTTTTTACCTTCGGTATGAATTGTTTTCGAATACGTTTTATATCCAATACACGTTATTGTCAATTCATACAATCCTTCCTGCAGAACGGTTAATTTATAAGCACCCATATTATCGGCGGATGTTCCAATGGTAGTGTTCGATAAATAAACCGATGCAAATGGAACCGGATTATTTAACGAATCGGTTACAAGCCCGGTAATAGACAGTTGTGCACATAAATTCGGTACAATGAACAGTGCTAGTAGCAATAATTTAAGTTTCATGTTAATAGATTATAAGTGTTGGTTAATAGTTAGTTGTTAGTAAGCTGATTTTAAGTAAATGGAGATTTTGAATACAGTTAAAATAGCCAGAGTTTATGAAATAAAAATCAAAGTCCCTGATAAAAGAAATTGGCTTCGGCTCGCTCAGCTTGAAAGTCTAGTATTAGTGTTACATTGAGCGAAGTGTAAATGTTTACTGATTTTTTAATTTTCAAACCAACCATCATGGCAATATAATTATAAAATATTACTCCGAAGCTACATTGAAACTGGCTTTCCTCACAACAGGATCCCCGAGCAGGGTAATACCCTCGACAGTTAATTTTACTGCGCTTTTATTATCTGCATTGAAAAACATGCAACTGGCGTTCCACTCACTATCTGTTACCAGGTTGGGTTCCCAATAAATGGTTGTTCTAAGATCGGGTTGGTACGCTTCAGAAGAGGGGATACCGTGTCGGGGGCATAAAAGGTGCGTGACTGGAAGAAAGTTGAAATACAAAAACAAGCAAGGCATAGGGTAAGTGTAACTTTCATAGTTAGTGTTGGTTGAATGCTTCGGGCAATTATCAAAAATCAAGCCATGATTGATATATTGGGAGGTTGGAAGCTCATAATCATTTTGAATACATAGGAATGGAAATCAGGTAATAGGATGAAGCGGCCTTAAGCCCTAATCCTTGCAACCTGATTACAGATCGCTATTATTCATATTTATATTCAATGTTTTCATCAACCACTTTTATAGGGAAGTTGTTGCCGTTATATTCGTAATGTGTTTCGCGGGTCGAATACTTATCTACACCAGGGACATCTTCATATAAAATGGAACTGGATTCAATAATATTATTGGTATTACTATAAAAACCAGGTTGCCCCATTTCTTTAAAAACTTTAAAGGGATTTTTTTTATCATCGTATTTGTAATATAATGAGCTAATTAATTGGGGGCCATTATTTTTATTAGAAAGGTAGCTATAATATTTTTCTTTCAGCACATTCCCATTGTTGTCATATTCGTACAACTGGAATTGGGTAAGGACATTGGCAGCATCGTATAAATTCCAGGTTATAATATCGTCTCCGTTGTATTCAAGGCCGATCATCGAAGTATATTTCCAGGCACCATTCTGTTTAAAATAATTTTTTATAGTTTTTAGTTTTCCAGACTCATTATATTCAAAAATTTGGTATCCCGAGAATGTCGAGTTTTGAGAAGTCATTAACTCATTCCTTTCGTGATATGTATTATCAAACATGTGAAGATCTGCTGCAGTCTCCAATTTTACTAATTGGCCATTCTTGTTGTAATGATATTTATTATAAAAGTAAAAGCTCTGTGCTTCGTCAATTTTTCCCAGGTTGTTATAAATAAATTTATCGCTTGTTTTTCCGTTCGAAATAATGCTTTTGATCGAATAGTTATCAATACCAAAACTTTCAGAATCCTGGTCTTTTGAACAAGAGCAAATTATAGTGAAAGCTATAATTACGAAACCGAAAAAATTGCTTTTAGCTTTCATCTTGTTTTTGTTTGAAATGGCCCACATATCTGTTCAATTATTGTAAGCAAACTCTACTTTTATTGTTTCTTCATCTCCCAATTTATGAACCAGCGCATGATACGTGACAGTTGGAGCATTCAGGGCATCGCTTTGGTTAAATATTACCCGAAGTTTTAAGACATTTTTACAGTCGGCTGTTAGTATATAATTTATGGAGGTGTTATCGCTACTTAACCCTTTTCTGCCAATTACCAGGTCGTACAAAGCAAAGTCAATTTTAGGAATACAACTACCCGATACTTTATTTTCAAAGTCTTCCTGGGAGCGTATTATAGTATAATTTTCGGTTAAATCAATTTGCAGCCCGTACCGGGTATTTGAGCATCCATATAAGGTTTCGAGGCTTTGTGCATTTAGCTGAATCGTTTTGCAATCATCCTTATTATTACACGAGTTAAATACTAATAATAAAATTACTACAGCGGATTTTATGTTGAATTTTAACATGCTGGTATTTCAGTAAATGGTTTCTTTCAAAAAATAGAGAGCCCTTGGATGAATATAGTTTAATGGTAAGATGGTATTTTCCTTATTTAGGTTGCGCCATTTTTTAATTGTTTGTATGATTGATGCTTCATAGGTTAATAAAAACCAAAGCATCAGTCTTTTACAAGACGAACAGAGAGACCAAGTTCTATGAGGAAAATGTTACGGATGCACCTGCCATTATAAGATTTCAGGTTAATGTTAAAAGCGCTGTATGTGCTAGACTGAGTATTGCTCCATAAGTAGCAGCCGACACCAAAATATCCAAAGGAGCCATCGATATTGCGGTAACTTGATGGAACCGCCGTGAAACCACTTTTATTTGTTGCATCAATATTCATTGACGACCAGTGTGCTGTACCAGCTTCTTTCATTTTACCTCCTGCTTCTATTTCTCCTCCCAAATAGGTTATTAATGTTGCCCATTCGTCATCAGAGGGCATGTGCCAGCCAGCAGGGGCAATATTGCGGCTGTCGGTTACTGCAAGCCAATTATACAACATGCCATAAGTGGTTATTATCGCATTATCGGTTGTGTTTTCGAGGGTGCAATAAGCCCCATTGTTTATGGTTTCCCAAGCAGCATTGTCGGTTATATTGGCAATAGGTTCTCCATTGCGATAGGTGGTGGTACGAAGATTTTCGGCCATCCAGGTTTGTGTTCCTATAGCAATGGTTTTATATGTGTTGCCATCCTGGTCGGTCATGCTACCATATTTTAGACTATTATCCTCCTTTTTACAGGCATTGCATACTATTGTAAAATATGCAAGGAACAATATCAGGGTAGATCTGCTTAATTTACCAGGAAAACAGTTTACTGGTATTGTCAAAGCTGTTTTTTTATAGGTTTCCATTTCCGATTTTTTTGATTAGCAGTAAAATAAATATGCATTTCGAAAAATAATAGGTGCATAGAGCGGGTCATGAAAATTATATTCAACGAAAAGCTAGCTAGCAATCCTCCAATAAATTTGTTTTAAATTCTTATTTTCCAAACGTATACCGTATTCCCCAGAGACTTCTAAGGCTTAGGCCATCCTCAGGAAGTATTTCGGGTGTAAGTTCAAAGAGGAGTGATATTTTCTTAAATTCCTGCAATGGGTAAATTTCCAAAGCCAGGGGAACGTTAAGCGAATAAATTCTGTCGAATTCTCTAAATGGCATCACGTTTATGCCTACCCCAATCGAAAACCGATGATAGGTGCCGGGTTTAAAATTGTAAAAAGCATCCAGTTCCAGGTTAAGGTATTTGAATTCCCGATTGGCAAACGTCTTCAGTTCGGCACTTATTCTTCTGTTTTGTGAGGTGTTAATCCCAAGTGCATAAATCGAATAACTGGTTATCCCTAGTTGGGCGAACGATTCGAGGCTCAAGGTTATAAGAGCGAAAACGATTAAAAATTTTAGGTTTCTCATAGGTGTTAAGTTGGTTTGGTTGCTTTATGATTTATACAATTTGAATTAGTGGTAGAAATTGGTTTTGTCTGCATCAAATTTTATTCCAATGTAAACAAAACACTCATGCCAATTAACCGATTATTTTGTGCTTCTGCGTGAGTTTTATCAATATCATTTAATCCCAGCTCCGAAGTTAGCAATAATTCAAGTTTTGATGCACCTCCAATTGAATGATATGTGCGTTTTCGGTAAAATTTGTTGGGTTGAATATTTTGGTGGATTCAATGTTGGGTATGATAATTTAGTTTCAAATTCAAGTTATACATTGAAGGTTGCCAGCTATTTAATTATCGAACCTGAACCATAAAGGATATAATCTGGCGCATTTAAAGTCTTTAGATACACAAAGTAATGATATAATTTGTTCGATCTGAAACCGATATATTTATTTATAATGGAAAAATTGCATGTACAATATGCCCCAAGTTCGCTTGTGTCATTAATAAATACAAATATAGAATCATTTCTTGTTGAATTTTCAGTCAGGAATTTACCTCCGCAATTATCCTTAAATTCAATATCCAAGCTTATAGTATCGTCGTTTGTTGAATAACTTACCCCATTAGAGGTAATATTAGAGGATTTGAAATTTTTATTAAAACATCCCCCATATAGTGTTTCTTTTAAAATTAGGGTCGATTCAATTTTGTTTTCCTTTTTACAACAGAAACATAGGAAGAATAATAGAAAACCAAGAATTAATATTGTTTTCATGAATTTGTAAATTAGTTTTTAAACTTAACATTTTTTTGTTAAAAAGCAGCGTTATTTTTCAGGCATTCCCCTATTTACAATTAAGCTCAATTGTAGATTCGGATGCTATAGCATAGACTTATCAAAATTAGAGGATAAGTGCTATTTCAAATGTTATTTAGCGACTTGAATGCTGTTGATTATTATTTTTTTGGCTTTTTAGATATATTATCTCAAGGTCAAAATCAGCTTCGATATCCCATTCGATGGTATCAAAACTTGTTTTTACTGTTTTAAATAATCTTAAATCTTTTAACTCTTGAAATATTCCAAAATCGAGATAAGGTTTCATGTCGAATTGCCTTTTCTCCCCATTTTCAAAGGCTAAAAGCAAAAGGTTATTATCTTGAGGTTTAACATCTTTAATTGCTAAATACATTTTAAATCATTTTAAAGGTTTAATTTTAAATGGCTTTTCACCATTTTGGCATAATTCTCAATCTGCAAGAATTGTGAAGAACCTCTATCCAATTATTATAGGAAAATATAAAACTGAATTTATTTTTTTATGGTGTAAGTAACTTTGTTAACTAAAAACCCCTGTCAAGGTTTAACCCCTGACAGGGATTTATTCTGAAACTTTAGTACTTATACTTTTTCCGGTATTCATCGGCTTCCCGAATCATTTTGCCCATTTGTTTTCCCAACCGTTTCTTTTCTTCGAGGGTAGTTGAGAAGTGCTTTTGCTCACGGGTGAGTTTCAGGTAACTGGTATACACCTTTTCGTCGATAGTTTCGTTAGCCAGTGCCTCCAACACAGCACACCCTGTTTCGTTTATATGCATGCAATCGGCAAAACGGCATTTTTCGGCTAACTCACCAATAGTAGGGAAGAGGCTGCCCGATTGGTCATCTTCGCTAAAGGCGACTCCAAACTCCCGCATTCCAGGGGTGTCAATAATCAAGCTTCCATTTTCCAGCCTGATAAGTTCGCGGGATGTGGTGGTATGCTTTCCCTTTCCGGTAGCATCGCTTAACGAATCGGTTTCGTGAACACTGTTTCCGGTAAGGGCATTCAGCAGCGAACTCTTACCAACACCCGATGAGCCGATTAAAATGCAGGTCTTATTCGGTTCCAGCGCTTGTTCCCGAAGTTCGGCTATTCCAATGTCAGCATAAGTGCTGCAAAAATAAACGGCGCAATTTCGCCCCAATTTATTCACTTCGCTGAGGTAAAGGGAGGTATCTGTTACCAAATCAGCTTTATTAAGTACTACCACCGGAGTAATGCCACATGCCAAAATCTGGGTGATGTAGCGGTCTAACCGCATTATATTAAAATCGCGGTCGAGGCCCTGCACAATCAGGGCATAATCGATATTGGCGGCTAGTACCTGAAGTTCGTTTTCGGTACCCGGATTTTTCCGGGTTAAGGCATTTTTTCGGGGGAGCACGTCGACAATGTACCCAATGTCGCCATAATCGAGATAAAACACCCAGTCACCGACTTTTGGCAGGTTCTCGTTCTCGGAACCAAAGAGCAGCTTACCTGATAGTTCGGATTCTTTTTCGCCGTCCCTGGTTATTAACCCATATTTAAAGCCTTTGATATACGTAACCCGGGCTGTATCAAACCCGGTTTTTTCAGTTGTGGTGCGGTATTCTTCAAAAAAATTGTTCCAGCCGTATTGATATAATGTTTCCATGGGATTTAAATTCAAAATGGACAATCGGGCGCAATGCAATCTGCAACGCCAAAGGATATGTCCTGTTAAACTAAAAAGTATTTATTGAGAAACGTATGCAGACGACTATATAACCCATTTAAAACAGGTTATTGGCAAAACAAGGGTAATGCCGGCGTCTGCAATCAGGCCACAATCATTCCGGCCGAAACAAATCGATATGTGAAGGAATTGATTTTCATAGGGTGCAAAAGTAGAAAAAACTTTTGAGAGCAGAAAAAAAGATCAGTTGGAAATTCTGAGGATTTATATCAATGTCGTTTAGTTAAGAATCGATGTTTGACCCCAGCCGGGGTCAGATGTTTAAAGAATGTTCAATTTTTCTACAAACAGGCGACCCCTAGCAGGGGTCGAATATCCTAAATTATACGACATTGAAATAGGATTCAAAAATTGTTTTAATGCATTAGCGGGCATCTTAAGAGTTTGCAATTTTTATTGTTTTATAACTGGTGTTCCCTGACTTTTCCGGTTGTTCCGTTAAGAATAGAAATGTTTAAAAATTAAAGTTTTAGTATTCAAGGCTTAAATCGCCATGCATTCTCACTTCTCACAAAGAACTTTTAATTTATTCAAGCCAATGCCAAAATCTTTATCCATGTTTTTTTCTATCACCCCAAAAAGCTTGATAATATTCATCGGATAAGGAGTAGAACTAATCATTCCCCATTTCGCTAAGGTTGCATTCCCTTCTTTGCTAACCCTTACATATCCTTTTCCGGTACCTTTGAAAGGACGTATGAAGTCAACTTGTGTGCTAAATTCAGCTTGGTTTGTAATATTAAGAATTGTCTGAGTTCCTGCTCCTACATTTTTAACGGAGCTGTCCCACGAATATTTAGCGCCGGGAGTTCCGTCAATTCCGGAATATTCCTGTCTTATATCCGGATCCAGGCTAATCCATGGGCTCCATTTATTGTTTGCCTCCAGGGTTTTAACGTGATCCCAAACAATGTCAATGGGCGAATTAATCAGGATGGATTTTTCGTAGCTCCAACCGGTGCCAATCAACGCAGCAACAATAAGGATGAGGGCAATAACTCCGCCTAAAATGTAAAGTGCTATCATAGAATTTGTTTTTGGTATTTCGTAAAAACAAATCATGAGGATTTTGGTTGAATTTTATCGCTTAAGATTTTAGGAAGAGCATATTTTAGCCAAATACAAAAGATGAAGACAGACGCGTATTCTGAAGCTATTCATCTAAAAGATTGGATCCCCTCCGAAAAGTCACCCCCCCCTATTTCCCATGAAGAAGACTTTGAAGAATTCATTGATTTTCAACGGATTTATTTTTAGAGGTCAGGGGTGAATAAGTTGAAAATCAATGAGCTCAGACTTTTCAGAGCGGACTCAAGATTAAGAAATTGAAATTTAATTGGTTAATATTTTATTTCGAGGTTTAAAAACAGCCAATCTAACCTTTGGTTCATAGAATAATTTGGTCGCCAGTTTTGGTAATTTACTGAAAAACGGGCATATTTAAAAATATGGGCATCTATCCCCGAAATCACAGAACTACCTCCCGTATCCATCATAGTAGAATTGGGAAGTATGGTTTGCAGCCAGTCGTAGCGTAAAAATACCCCCAACCAGTTGTTAATGTGGTAGTTTCCATAAGTGCTGATACCTCTGTAATTGAGCCCCGAAATAAACCGCATATTACTTTTGGAGTTATACTCCACGGTGATGGAATTTTTTTTGGTGTTGCGGATATTAGCCGCAAATGAATAAGCCTGCTGCCGGGTTTGTGATCCGTAAAAATCGTAATAACCCACCAGGGTAAGGGTTTTCCATGGATTAAATATTACCCTGAATGAAGGTTTATAGGGTGCGCGGCAATCCAAAAGTTTATGTCCTTTACCTGTAGTTAACGTAACATCGGTACTTAGCATCGAACTCCACTTGTAGGTTACATGTATCCCAAGATCTGAAATATTCCCCATACCGTATTTATCCTGGAATACTTTTGAGATGTAACGATTTTCCCAAAACTGTGTTTGTGATTCGTACTGGTTCAGGATAAAAATACCCAGGTCTATTATCAGGTTTTTATGCTGATACGTAATTTTAGCGGGCTTAAAATAGGCATTTAGTTTTCTGGAGTTTTTGGTATCCAGGTTTACCATATCGATACCAAGCGATGTAGACCAGTTTTTATTCAAAAAGGCCGTGAAACCGAACATGAGTTTATCCTGATTAAAAAAGGTACTATCGGATGTAAGGCTACTTTGATAAGAACTGTAAGAAGTGAGATTTGGGACAACCTTAAAGTCAGGGAAGCGTTTGACCGTATCCTGAGCCCAGGACTGGCCGGTAAGAAACAGAAAACAAGCAAAAACAATACGGCTCATTATTGTAGTTATGAAACACGAAGATAGGAAAATATGCGAATGTGCTATCAGCATCGGACAATATATAGCAGATGGAATATTTTAATAATGTATTGAAATACAAATGTATATTTGGATAAACTGATTCTGGTTAAAAAAATCGATTTACTCGAAATTGTATTTTTTGAAAGGAGAATAATAAAATACTTCTCCGTCTTTTTTTTAGGATAAAAAATTATTGTTTGAATTTATTTAGAGAATAATTTTATTACTTTTATTTGAATTAAAGATTTAAGTATGCTACAGCGAAAGATTATTTATGTGGACGATAAGGTAATGAATTTGACATTATTTAATTTGAACTTTCGAGATAAATTTGATATTATTTTAACTGAAAGTCCTGCAAAAGCTATAGAATTAATAAAAGATCAGGATATAAAAGTGATTATTACCGATTATAAAATGCCAGGGATGAATGGCATGGAGTTAATAAATACGGTAAAATTGTTTCGACCCGATGCTGTTTGTATGATATTAACCGGTTATCCTGAGTCGGATGTAGTGATGGACAAAACAAAACTATTTAAATTTATAACAAAACCTTTTAAAAAAGCCGAAGTCATTATATATATCGAAGAAGCTTTTAACCTATTGAATATTGTTGCTTAACCGGTATCCGCAAGTGCATAGTGGTTCCTTTGCCAACTTCCGAAGAAACTTTAATTTCTCCTTTATGTTGTTCAATAATTCCATGAACAATGTATAATCCCAAACCAGTACCTTTTCCAACTTCCTTGGTAGTGAAAAACGGATCGAAAATATGATCAATTATTTCAGGTTTAATTCCTTTCCCATTATCGGCAAATTCAAAAATAGCTTCTTTTTCATTTTTCAGGAAAGCCGATATAACAATTTCTCCCTGATCGGTAATGGACTGTATTGAATTATTGAGGATGTTAACAAATACTTGGTTTAATTTCCCTGGAATGCATTCAATTTCAATATTATCTGGAAAATTCTCGGTAATTTGAATCTTATATTTATAGTTATTATGCAATAATAACATGGCATCTTTAATACAAATAATACTGTTATAGGAAACAAAACTATCATCGCTTGAATGGGAGTAATTTCGCAAACTAGAAATAATTGCAGTTGTCTTTTCGATGCCAACCTCAATTGCTTCGCGAATTTGTTCCAGATCTTTATTTTTTGTATTGTGGTTGGGATTTAACCGAATTAAATCCTTTTCCCACGAATCTAGAATATCAAAAAGAGCGCTTGTTCCGGCTGAAATATAATTTATTGGGTTGTTAATTTCGTGCGCAATTCCGGCAGTAAATACACCAAGAGAGGCTAATTTTTCACTCCGGATAAGCTTATTCTGGGTATCTTTCAGTTTGGACAAAGTAGATTCCAGTTCTTCTTTTTGATCGGCTAAATGGGTATTAACAACATGTAGCTCTTCATTCGTAGATATAAGTTCCTCGTTTGTTGCAGCAAGCGCTGCAGTTCGGTCTTGAACCATCATTTCCAACCGTTCCCGGTATTCTTCCAATTCCAGTGCTATTAGTTTTTTCTCATTTATGTCGCGCACAACAGCTAATATTCTTGGCTCACCACTAATATAGGTTGCTTTAAGGGCAACCTCTACCCAAAACAATTGACCGTTTTTTTTGCGTGCGTGCCATTCAAATACTTGTTTTCCTTCCCGAATAGCTTTTTGAACATTAGCAGAGGCTTCCTTTTCAGAAAAGGGCGGTATACCGGAGCTAATATCATTGAATGAAATCGTATTTATCTCTTCTTTCGAATATCCGTATATTTCGAGCATGGAATTGTTAACATCCAGTATTTTTCCTTCATCGGCATTGTGAATAAATATGGCCTCAGTGGAAGCGTTAAAAATTTCGCGATAGTTCCGTTCACTTTTCGCTAATTCCTTTTCATATTTTTCTTTTTGATTTACTTCTTCTAAAAGCGTATTATAGGCAATTTTGAGTTCCTGCGTTCGCTCGCCAACTGTTTTTTCGAGGTTTTGGTTTACCCTTCTTTTTGTGTTGAAAGCATTGAGAAGCGAAATGGCAGATATAATTAAAGCAACTAATATTGTTAGTGAGATATAGATAAAAAATCGTTGCTCTTTAATGGATGAATCCTTTTGTGTAATTATTTTGCTCTGATTTTCAATTCTTTGCTGTTTGCTATATAATTCATTGTTAAGAGTCTTTAGGTTTTGCTTCGATTTTTCGATGCTGTTTTTGTATTGTGAAACCTGGTTCTTAAATTGAGATGTTATATGATCTTGCTCCTGTTTTTGCAAATCCAGTTCCTTGTTTTTTCGTTCAATTTCCCCGGTTTTTTGTTCTATTTGTTTAGAAACCAGCAATAAACTTTGTTCTCTTTTTTTAAGTTCATTTATAACACTATCCTCGCGAGTTCTCAGTTGCTGAAGCACAATACTCATTTCCTTTTTTTCTTCGTTCAGTTTCGAAAACTGATTTTGCATGGAATTGATGCGGTTGAGTTCGTAATTGAGTTGCTCGTATGTTTTGAGATATACTTCCTTTAAATCGACAATCTCACCCCCTTTTTGGAGAAGCGATAAATTATATGTTAAACCTTCATCATCGAGGTTTTGCTTGTTAATATCAAATGATATGGATTGTGTTTTGGGATTTTGAATAAAATTAACCATTATAAAAAGGGGATCCTTGTAATGATCGGTTATCAGCAATGTTCCTTTATTCTTGTAGGTAGAAGTATAATTTGAAAAAGTTTTATTATCGGTTCTGTTCGTATAAAGAATTTGCAAAGACAGAAATGTATTTAACGATTTTAGTAAAACTATCGAAACCGGTTTCTGTTTTATCTTATGCTTTTTTGAGTCGGTTATTAACTGATTGTAAAGAGTTGAATCGGTGCTGTATACTCCAATTCTAAATGTATCAATTGATGCCTCACCAGGCCAGTTAATTATTTGTCCGAAATGGAACATAACGGCCGATTTTATCTTTTCTTCCTGGTATTGGCTTTGTAACTTAAAACAGTTAAAAAGAATCAGAAAAAATAAAAACAATCTTTGTATTTCTTTCTTTTGGACAATATCCATTTTAAAAACTACATTTTTAAAGCGCAAATGCAAGGTCAAAGTTAAATTGTCGAAAACAATTTCAAGGCCTGGTGAAAATTTCACGATGAATTGCAACATCGTTCTCATTCACCTGAGATAATGTTATTTAAATATACATTTTTCCTTGGATATTTGGACAGGTATTTCGATATAAATATTTATTGTTCCGTCAGTTGTATGCCATAATTGATAAATTGAGGCTCTACTTTGACAAAAGGATTTAGTTAATTCCACTTTGACAAATTAGCTTATTCGGTCATGATAGGAAGAATGACATGTATCAATATTAACATAATCCGCTAAATACAATGAAGATGGGTTAAATAAATTGATAATTGTTTCGTATTTCATCTGTCTATTTTTTGATTATTAAATTTAGGTCAGATGGAATCCCGATAGTCCCGATAGCTATCGCGGATCGGGACCAAATAGTCATCCCCTTGTGTGTTGGACTACTTAACATGGATGTTTCATGCTTTTATTAATCCTGAAGGGATTAAATATGAATAGCCACCGGTAAAACCGGTGGAATATAGTGGTAGGTAAAAACACAACCCCGAAGGGGTTAAATATAAACAAAGATGAGCACCTATCTCAAATCTTATATCAAATTGTATTTAGCACCTGGAAAAGGGAAACCACAGTTAGGGCAAATAGTCGTGATGAAATATTTAAATAGATTTGTGGTGTTTTGGAAAATAAAAAATGTCATTTGTACCGCATTGGAGGGGTTTCAGATCATTTACATATTTTAACCCATATACATCCTACAGTTTCTTTGGCTTCATTGGTTAAAGATATTAAACTAGCTTCTACCGAACATATCAAAAATAAAAACCTTTTTCCAAATTTCTCTGGTTGGCAGGAAGGGTATGCAGCATTTACATATGCATTCCAAGGATAAGAATAGATTGATAGAATATATAAAAAATCAGGAAGCACATCATTGCATAAAAACATTTAAGGAAGAGCTAATTGATTTACTTATAGAACATGGAATAGAATTTGATGAAAAATATCTTCTTTAGACATTCAACCACTTTGTGGTTGTGGAAAAGTTCGTGTTTAGCTACTCCCGCATTTCATGCGGGGTTATTCAAATTAAATCCCATTCGGGATTTTAAAAGAAGAAACCTAATCTGTCAAAGTATAATTAATAAAACCTTTTGAAAATGAGGTTTTAAGGACTGAGAAATGGCGGAATGACTCTATTTTAACATTTAAATCTCCAATTCAATTTGGTTAATATAATTCCATACGTGCAATGCCGGTCGCCGTTTTTTAACACCTTCTATTTACAGGGCATGCCTTAAAATGGTGTTAATTTCATTGTTATCTAAGAGGCTGCATACAATGCTTGGTGTGTTTCCTTCAATAACTCTTTAATAGGTATACCTGCCGGACATTTGCTCATATCAATTTTATCGAGTTTGTCCTGGGTGGGAAATGCTCCCTGAAACCAATGGTCGTTTTCTTGAAACATGTTGTACCGGTATACGCCAAAGTCCTTCATGTCGTAACATTTTAGCAATGTTCGGAATCGAAGTACTTCGGGGATATTTATTCCCGAGGGATCGTTGGCCATGCAATATCCATCGAAATCAGCGTATTTGTCAAGCAACCGTTGGCTGTCGAGTTTAAATTTAATAGCAGCATCCTGTTCAGATAAAGGAACAGATGTTGGGAAAATCCCATCGATCTGATCGAACGATACCGTTGCCGGTAAACCAAAACTCAATGTATGAATGGCAGGGTTTGAAAGGCAAAACCGTGTATTCCATTGTACCGGAGTTAAAGGATGGGTGAGGTCCGATAATTTCTGCGGAGGGTTGGATAATTGTCCGCCTTTGTCGTTGGGCGAAATAATAAATACCCCCATGTCTTTAGTTTGAGCAAGGTCAATTGCTCCCTTATTTCGTTGAAAAAAGTAATAATAATGCAGGTTCATAAACTCGAACATGTCGGTTTCAATCGCCTTGATTATTATTTCGAGTGGGGCATGGGTACTGAACCCGATGTGTTTAATTAACCCTTCGGCCTTCATCTTATGCAATTCTTCCACAGGCCCGTTCTTCTGACAAGCAGTTTGGTAACGCTGCATATTATTCATGCCGTGCCATGCATAAAAATCGAAATAATCGGTTTTTAAAGCAGTAAGTTGCTCCTCGACCAGTTTGCGGGTATTTGCCGCTGTTTGGGGCGCTCCTTTGGTCATGAGGTAATAGGCATTGCGCTTTATTTTTAAAACATCGTTTAGCACCTTTCCATAAGCGGTTTCACTTTTGGTATACCCATACGCCGTTTCGATATGGTTAATGCCCATGGAAAATGCAGTTTTAACCGTCTCAGTGCATTCTTCGAGCGTGTCGTCGGGTATAACATGGCGGGGTTCTTTTCCCCCATGCTTAAAACGCATTCCTCCAAGCGTAATAACGCTCAGCTTTTTATTTGTTTTCCCAAACCGGCGGTATTCCATTTTGGGTTTATAAAGCGATAAATTTTTAAAATCCATTTCGAGCTAAATTATTCGGGGAAATTAAGCTTTAAACAGCACAAAGGGCATGATGTTTATCGGTCACCGAAAATATTCGGAAGGAATATTGTATTGAATAAGCGCTAACGTGTTGGTTTATATAGACGATTTGCTGAATGCAAAACCTCAAAAAACTCCATTTTTTGCCAAGGACTTAAATTTCAGCTTTTCTCAATTATTGAACGGTAACATAAAAGGTAGGGCTACCATCGTCAGCAGATTTCCACCTATCTTCACTTCCCCGGCGAATATAAGTGCTTCCATGATTTTTCTTTGTATTAAAAAGTACGATTGGGGTATATTCTTTCGAGCCATTCATTCTCTTAAGCCTGTCTTTATTAGTCCCTAGTACATTTACCCACTCGATTGACAAAGCTATTTCGCCCTTGAAAACTAAATTATACTTGCTTAAATCGAAATCGACCCAACCCGATTTTTTAGTAACGGTAAGAATAATGTTTTCGGTAAGCAATTCTACCGAAGGTAAATTATTCTCAAGAGAGCGAATGTGAAGTCGAAACAGGGACGTATCAAAGGATTGTTTACTTAATCGAAAATGTATTTTTTGAAACCGAACAGGAACCGCTCCCAAATCAAGCTTTAGACCAAGTTCGTGCCCCTTGCCAAAATTAGTCCCGCCCCAGCCACAAACATTCC
>Ga0316608_1000549_pt1 | contig 17303 bp, 18 predicted proteins | sample MIS2016152B_MG_FD_207673 | JGI IMG/M metagenome (GOLD analysis project Ga0316608, IMG submission 207673) | Microbial mat bacterial communities from Middle Island sinkhole, Lake Huron, Michigan, United States - MIS.2016.152B | ecosystem: Environmental > Aquatic > Freshwater > Lake > Sediment...
ATTTGAAAATAAATATAGCTGAAAAATTTGAAAAATTGAAAAAAATCAAAACTCGAAAAATATATTTTCCGAGTTTATGGATGGACTCTAATTAAACATCGTGGTAGAATTCAAGCACAAGGAGAAAATTTAGAATCTTCTGAATCTTAGGCACAAAATGAACCATTGACAAAAATTGATGGTCAGAAATTGCTTGAAAACTTGAAAAATAAAATTCCTAAAAAGGAAACAGAAATACGAGAAAATGCTTTTAATAAAACAAATGAATTTATTCAACAAGGTCCACATGAAGTAATCATTGGTTCAATTTTTCGTTCATACAAAGTAAAAGGAACAAAACACGAAAGAGTTGATATTGAAATACAATCAGGAATAGCATTTACAAATTAATAAATTAAAAAGATTATGGTTACTCATTTATATAAAAATTTTTTAGATAACGAAAAAATATATAAACAGAATATTGAATTCTGGAAATCAATGATATATACTTTATTATCAGTAGAAAAGATAACATTTCAAGAATATCTGACAACTACTAAACCAGACGGGTCTTTATACCTTGATGGAAATCCAATATTTAATTTCAAAATAAATAATTCAGAACGTGCAGTTAGAATAATACAAGAAACACCTGAATGTGAAAATATTGAGTTTTCTGCATGGATAAATTCAACTGAATTATCAGATAATACAAAAATAGATGAATTGGTTATTTCATTAGAATTATCACATGAAACAGCATTATTTACTATTGAATTAATTAATGCATGGATTATAAACAGATTATCAAAATCCGCTATGGAAAAATTTATTGATAAATTGTTTACTATAAAAGAAAATTTGTTCAAGTTTGAAAATCAGTACGATAAAGAATTAATATACGCATAACATATAACAGCCGACAACTTTTCTCACGAACGATAGTGAGTAATGCAAGCAGTTAAAAACAATAAAAATTTAAATCAATGGACAAATTATTCCTTTTAATATTAACGATTTTTGTAACAAATTTTGTAAAATCACAAGATTTTGAAATAAAACTAATAGCCGAAGATATTAATGGAAAAACAGACACGATTATTTTCGGAATAAATGAAAATTCCACAATTGGAATTGATGAATCCTTTGGAGAATTTGATATTTATAATTCAGAATTTGATACATTGGATATTAGAGTTATACATAGGGATTTAAATGAGCATAATTGTTTAAGAGAAACTCATTGGTCTAATTATGGCGATGATTTATATTTTGAAGAAAATATTGACACAAAAATTGATTTAAGACCTTATGGACAATTTAGTTCAATTTACACTAATTTTGAAATATTAGTAAATGCTTATGAATTACCAGTGAAAATTTATGGTGATTTTGAAGGAATTTCTATGAATGCATTTGAAGGATGGTCTGGTTTACATCTTCTAAATAGTGAATGTGAAACAATTGACACAAAATCAATTTACTACGAAGGTCAAATTACTGAAATGTTTGAAATTACAGACACATTAACAACATTAGTTGCACAATTTCTATTTGAAGTAGGAATAGTAGAAAATCATTTATTTAATTTTTCGTCATTTCCAAACCCCACAGACGGAATATTAAACCTCGAATTTAAAGATAATAATATTCAAAAATTGATAATCTCTGATATTACAGGAAATGAATTGATTTTAAAAACAGAAATTCAACAAAATGAACAGATTGATTTATCAAGTTTTGATAGGGGAATTTACATCGTAAGCATTCAAACAGATAATGAGATATTTACAACAAAAATTATAAAAAAATAAAAAATTTTTTAACATACAACATGCGATAATTGCCTGTTTCGGTGGTAGTTGTGTTCAAAAGTGCAAAAACAAACAAAAGTAGAAAGTTGAAACGAAAGTGCGGAAACTCAGGCAACTACGCATAGTTGTTTCCCGTTATGAAAACTTTTGAAAGAAATACCAAAAATAACTTTGGTGCTGAAATGAAATGTAAGCATTTCACACTCTTGCACATGCGGCTAGTTATTTTTGTTGATTGAATATAATAATTAATTATTTAAAATTCTATTTTACAAATTATTTACAAAATAAATAAAAAAGTATATGAAATTATTAGAAGGAAAAACCGCATTAATTACTGGTGCAGGCAGAGGAATTGGTAAAGCAATTGCAGAAAAATTAGTTGAACATGGTGCAAATGTTGCTTTAACAGATTTAGTAATTGACGAAAAAGCTAATGCTTATGTCGAAGAATTGAATGCAAAAGGCGTAAAAGCAAAAATATACAAATCTGACGCAAGTAAATTCGCAGAAACACAAGAACTTGTAAAACAGATTATAGAAGATTTCGGTAGAATTGATATTTTGGTTAACAATGCCGGAATTACAAGAGATACTTTGCTTATGAGAATGACCGAAGAACAATGGGATTTGGTTTTAACAGTTAATTTAAAATCTGTTTTTAATATGACTAAGGCAGTGCAAGGTATAATGTTAAAACAAAAATCGGGTTCGATAATAAATATGAGTTCGGTAGTTGGCGTTAGCGGTAATGCCGGACAATCAAACTATTCTGCATCAAAAGCCGGTATGATAGGATTTACAAAATCTATTGCTAAAGAACTAGGCTCGAGAAATATACGTTGCAACGCAATTGCTCCGGGCTTTATTGAAACCGAAATGACTCATCAATTACCCGAAGATGTTAAAAAAGAATGGATTAAAACTATTCCTTTAAGACGTGGAGGTACTCCTGAAGATGTAGCAAACACAACCGTATTTTTAGCTTCAGACCTTTCGTCTTATGTTAGTGGTCAGGTTATTAACGTGTGTGGTGCAATGAATACTTAGTTTAACCTACTGTTTAAAAACTAAGGTTTTATGAATATTCCAAAACAACATTTTTAGTGATGATTTAATATTGTTTTGAAAAACTATTTTTTAAAAATCGCGACTTGTTATTCAACAAGTTGCGATTTTATTTTTTAATACTGTTTTTTTTTGATATAAATTTATTTTTCGAATTCTGTAAAAGTTGAAATTATTATGTACTTTAACAGACCTACAACCATTTTTTTTTTGAAAAAAGTAAACGGTTTAATGAACTGAACAACAAGAACTACACTCTGTTGCACACGAATTTGTTTTTACGGTTTCAGAATTATCTACTGTTTTTACACATTTGATATTTAGCTTTTTCATATTTTCGTTTTCGCTAATATGTGTGCTAGGAAAACTTTTCTTTTTTGAGAAAAATATCTGAACTCCAAAACCTATAAATGCTAATCCAACAAGAATAATTGTAATTAATATTAATTTAAACATATTTCTGACTGTTTTTGAATTTGATAAAAAATTGTAATTAAGATTATTATGTGATTCTTTGTTTACATTAAGACACTAGGTCGCAAAAAATAAAAATCAGTAATTTGCTTTTTTAAAATGTCATCTTGTAGTGAAATAAATCAGTGTAAACCAACTTGCAAACCCACCGAAAATCGGGGAAGTTCGAGTTGGTTGTTATCTGATTTAAATTCTTTGGTTAAAATATCAGATAATCTATACGCAAAACTAACAGCAAAACGATTATAACCAATTCTAAATCTGGCACCATAATTTAAAAATTCGATGTAATTAAGATTTGAATTAACAACTTTAACTGTTTTTGAATCATAAAAATGAGGTGTTGAAAATTTATCAATGTAAATATGTTTTGCATCAAAATTAACTAATCCGTAAGCAGCAAAATCGATAAATTTGCCAATAACGTTACCTCTTTTTCCACAATTAAAACGGATATAAACTTCTGTCCCAAAATTATTTAATCTTAATTTTTCTTTATTATGATTTGTATTAATTTCGGAAGTTATATCATAAAAAAAATCATCTTCAAAATAATAACTCGAAGTGTAAAATTCGGCATCAGCACCCAATGCTAACCAGTTAGTAACACGAAGTTTATATCTATATCCAATCATAAAATTATGACTTGTTGCATATTGGCATTTAATATTTTCTTCAATCGGATTTGGAGCATAAAAATCAAGAGCTAAATACCAATGAGTAAAATGTAATAAATTTGGACCGTTTTTAGGTTTTTCAAAATCGTAAGTTGATACATCTTCTTCGACCAGAGTTCTTTGAGAATAAGAATTTAAGCACTGAAGAATTAATATCATGGAAATAAAAATAGCTTTTTTCATTTTTAAAATATTTATTAAAATTTATTCTACAAAAAAAGTACTGTAAAATCCTTTATAAAAAGCTCTGATTGTACTGCCAGATTTTACATCTTTTAAAGAAATGCTTGCTGCATCAGTTTGATATACATCTATTAGCCAGTATTTGTCGAGATAGCCTTCCGGATTTTCGATATGATAATACAAATAATTATTTATTTCGGCATTATTTGTTTCGATAAAATTTTTGTTAACTTTTATATTTAAATATTCACCATCTTTTACAAATTTAAATTTATCGTCGCCTGTTTCGAGTTCTACTGCTGTAAAATAATCTGCCTGAGGGACTCCAAAACCATGTGCATAATCGAAATATGGATATAAATCACCTGATTTTTCAATTTGCGTTTTTAGTTGCATATTTGTTAATTCTTTATTTGATTGCCAGGCACATGCAGCAAAACCTGCTATTAATGGTGAAGAAAACGATGTTCCTTGCGATTCTTCGAGTTTTTCTTTATTGGCAACAATTACATGCCCATAAGCTACAATATTAGGTTTCAAACGTTTATCGGCAGTTGGACCATAAGAACTGAATGAAGTATGATAATCTGTATCAGGATTTATTCCGCCAACACTAAGAATACTGTCGGCATCAGCAGGAGTGCTAACTATTTTCCAGTCATTATCTCCATCATTTCCCATTGCATTTACAACCAACATTCCTTTTGCTGCCGCCATATTTGCCGCATTAACAACCAGACTTGTTTCGCCGTCCATCTGATAAGTAAAATATCTGGCATGAGTATAACCTAACGAACTGTTAATAATATCGGCACCATTTTTATCTGCCCATTCTGCTGCAGCTAGCCAGTTTTCTTCTTCCGAAAAAGGTTCGCTTTCGATTTCGGTTCTTGCTAGTAAAAACTCAGCTCCGGTTGCCAGACCTATTTGCTTGTCTCCAATTTTACCGCCAATGCAAGACATTACCATGGTTCCATGTTCATTATGAGCATAAACATCTTCTTTCTTTTTTGCAAAATCATAAGTTGCAATTATTCGCTTTTCGTTTCTGATTTGTTCAAAAACAGCTATTTTATCAACATTCGGAAAACCGGCATCAAAAATTGCAATTCTAATTCCGGTACCATCAAAATTATTTTTTTTAAATTCACTACCTTTCATTCGTTCCAATTGCTTGATTAATAGCTCATCTTCATAAATAGAAAGTGTAGAATCATATTCAAATTCAGTTGTATAAGTTTCAAATATTATGGGTTGAACTTTTTTTACAAAACTTAATTTTTTTACTTCTTCTATTTGATTTTCAGTTGCAAAAACGGCAACAGCATTAAACCATCTTGTTGAATTTGTAACTTCTATAACAATGTTGCTTATTTGTGAAATGTATTTTTCGTTAACCGGAAAATTTGTAGAATCGTAAACCGAAATATTCATTTTAGAATATCTTTCAATTGATTTTGTATCAAAATAGGTAAAAGGGTCAAATTGAGAGTCTTGTTTATCAGTAAAGAAAACCCAATATTTGTTTTGTGAAAATACTGTTACTGTTAATAATAAAAGTATTATGGTTGAAATTATTTTTTGCATTTTTCTATTTTATTTAATTTAAATATCAATACTGTTGATAAATAATATGACAATTTGAAAATTACATAATTTTTTAAATATTTTATCCAGATTAAATTAATTACAAAATTTAAATATACAAATTAATTTGTCAGGTTACTAAAAATATTAATAGCTTTATAATCAAAAATTTATAATTTATAATTTTTGTTTAATTCAATAGTTTGTTATTTTATTTATATTTATGATAATCTATGAAATACAAATTGTAATATTTTTTTTCAATTCACTTTTAATCAAAATTCTCAAATTCTCAAATTCTCAAATTTTCAAAATATACCTAAATATTTCTAATTATCTCCAAAGCAATATAAATAACCGTTAAAATCTGCAACAAAAATATTTCCATTCCAAACTATTGGAGTTGCATCTATTTGTAAATCTTTATTTTCATCAATTAATTGTAATGAAACTTCATTTTTTTCAGAAATTATAATTTTGAATAAATACAATCCCTTATCAGTTGGAGCAATAATTTTATCCCCAACAATAATTGGAGTTGCAATTGTACCGTCAACCTTCTGTTTACAAAGTACTTTTGGTGTATAATAATATCTTTTTTCGTTTGGACATAAAACCGAATCGTTATTATTTATTGAAGTATGGTCAAATAAATAAAGGTATCCAGCTACATCAATAAAACAACCTATATGTAGGTCATTATTAGTAATATAAGCATCATTAATTGTGGGTGAACCAATTATTCCACCTTCCCAGTGAAACCAGTGAAAAGTATCAACCGGCAAAAACCAAACAACAGCATCTTCAGGAGATTTTGATGGGTCTATTTTCATAATTCCACCTTTTCCGGATATATATTGTTTTTCGATTGGTACAATAAAACAGTTATCGTCAGTTACTGGCATTGAAGCATTTAAATCAGCACCGATATAAAACTCCCAATCGTTTTTCCCTTTCAAAATATTGTAACCATAAATCCAGCCTGTGCCCGAAGGTGTATAAATTCTGTCGCCAATTAAAGTCGGCGATGCTTCAGCAACTAAATCATCTCCATGATTATCAATATCAAACTGATTATAATACTGCAATTGTTTAAAAATATGAGGCTGTATAAGTCCGTCTTTTTCTTCTGAATATTTGTAATCTGGATTAAAAACGGTAAATAGTCCATTTTCGAGAGCAAGATAAGCAGTATCGTTTATAATCAAGGCTGAACCGTCAACATCACGGCTATAACAATCTGTTGAAACTGAATTTAATCTCCAAAGTTCTTTTCCTGAAATATACGAAACAGCTCTTAGACTTGTGCAATACAAACTGTCTTTATTTTTATCCCAGCCTTTTCTCGAACCTTGAATTATAACATACCTGTTTTCAATATTATCTGCATTGTTATTTATCCAAATACTTCCGGTTGCTTTTAGTATGTCATCAAATTTATATTGCCAAACCTGTTCGCCTGTTTTTGCGTTTATTTTACGCAAACTATAATCAAAAGCTCCTTGAATTATAAATAGTTCGCCTTTTTCTTTTACAAGTAAAGGTTGCCCTGTCCAACCTGCACCTTTCCATATTTTATTATATCCATAAGCTGGGCTAACACCTTCGCCCAAATAGAATTTCCATTTTAAATTCAGTTTTTCGGGGGCATAATTTCCATAATAATTTCGTTCTTCGTTTCCAAGGAAAGTACTGATAATTACTTCAATATCATCTAACGAGGTTCTTAATAATTTGGCTTCTTCTGCTTCGGCAGTCCCTTGATATTTGTGTATAAATTCTGTGTAAGCTTCTGATGTGTTCTGTTGTTTTGCTTTTTTAAATTCCTTTTTTATGTTAGGAAATAATAAAGACAATGATATAATAATATATAAAACAACATTTTGCATATTATTCTGTTTTTTTGAATGTTATTACAATTTCATCAGCTTCTTCTTCATATTTAATTATAAGAATTTCGGCGGTATTACTTACTATGCTAAATGTCTTTAACCTTTTGTTTGTATTTTTTGTGTCATCGAATGCTAATATCAACAACTTACCTCCTTTGCCTAAAGACCATTCGCCTGTTCGGTCGAAACTTGAAACTTTAATACTGAAAGTATTATCATTAAGTAATATTAATGTTGATTCTTTAAAAATTGTAGATAGTTCCGAATTATTTGAATTACTTTTGGTTGTAACCGAATCAAATTTCCAGTTTCCTGTGATATTTTGCGAAATCTGTTTTACACCACTTAGTCCTGCACATGATGCAAAAATAATTAAGATTGTGATTAATAAGATATAAAAAGTATTTTTCATTTCAGATATTGATTAAATACAATTGCTAATAAAATTTTCCAAATTTAATAATAATTGATAAAGCAAACAACGAAATAATTTTTTTTTATCAAAATATCTAAACAAATATTTTTAGGAACATTTTATAATATTCTAAATTTTTGTTACAAAAAAATAATTAGAGTTAAATACTGTAACTCTTTAATAAGTTTCAACGTCATGGTTTTGACAATAATGTCGTAAAATGAAAAAAATATAAAAATGAAAAAACTTATCTTAATTGTATCCCTAATTTTAATTGTTATTCAGGGATTTTCGCAAAAAAGTAAAACTTTGACTTTGTACGAAAAAGGAAAAATGTCATTTTCTTCAGGATTAAGTCTTGGCTTTGGCTCTAATTTTTTTACTTATTCGTTGAATAATTCATTTGGATATTTTCCAGTAAAAAATCTACAGGTCGGACTTTTAGCAACTCAAAGATTTGCCGGAAATCTTGAAAAAACAAATTATCTTAGCAATTCAGTTGGCGTTTACGGTAAATATTTTTTTGGTGATAGAAAATTAAAGCCATGGATTTCAACTGGTTTTGATTTTGATTTAGCATATTCAGATGCAGCTGTTTACAACAGATTTACAATACCAATCGGCATAGGTTTTGATTTTGCAATAACAGACAGAATTAGCTTGGAATTTGGATTTTACGAAAAATTTTATGATGGATTTAAAAAGACACAATCAGGTATTTATCCAATGTTTGGGATAAAAATAAGGTTGTAAATTGTACTTTAATTTTGTAGTTTTTGTTTTTCAATATTTGACTTTGCTAAAGTTTTATTAATTTGGCAAAGTTTTTTTATTTAAAAATATAAAGATGAGACAAAAAATTGTTCATGTTGCAATAGTTGTTGATGATTATGACGATGCAATAAAATTTTATACCGAAAAATTACATTTTACATTAGTTGAAGATACAATTTTGAGTGAAACTAAAAGATGGGTTTTAGTTGCTCCAAAAGGTTCAACAGATTGTGCTTTGCTTTTGGCAAAAGCTGCAAATGACGAACAAAAAAGCAGAATTGGAAATCAAACGGGTGGTCGAGTATTTTTATTCTTAAATACTGATGATTTTCAACGTGATTACCAGAATTTGCTAGACAACAATATTAAAATTATTCGCCAACCGGTTGTTGAAGAATGGGGAAAAGTAGTTGTTTTTGCAGATTTATACGGAAATCTTTGGGATTTAATTGAACCTCATGCTATTGGTTAAATTATTAAAACGGTCATAGTTTTTTATTAAACACATATCAACATAGAAAAAATAGAATTATTATTTCTTAATGTTGAGGACTATGTGGTTTTAACATTTGTGAAAATTTAACATTTGAAGATTTTTATTTCAAACATCGAATAAACAATTCATTTATACAAAATATATTATTATTTATGTCAAAATTCAGAAAAATAGCACCATATATAATCTGTATTTCGGTACCTTTATTATTTTTAATTCCTGTACAGATAATTTTAACTGAAAAACCAATGATACTTGCCGAACGTTTTTTTAAAAACGGAGGCTGGGTCGAGATTTTTTTTCTAACTGTTTATTCAATTCTTCTAACACGAATAATGCTGAATTTGAAAAATATAATTAAATGGCGTACAAGATATTGGCTACTATTTTCAATAATATTTTTTACACAATTTGTTTTAGGAATATTTGTAAACGAAAAATTTTTGATGACTGGCGAACTGCATCTTCCGGTTCCTGCTTTAATAATTGCAGGTCCGGTTTTTAGAAGTGGAGGATTTTTTATGTTAACACTTTTGTTTTCAACTATTTTGTTAGCTGGTCCAACATGGTGCTCACATTTATGTTATATTGGTGCATGGGATAATATTGCAGCAAAATCCAGATTTACAAAAAAGAAATTTTCAAGAAAAACAACTATAATTATCAGATATTTAATGATAATTTTAGTTTTATTAATAGCATTTATACTGAATGTTTCGGGAGCTTCGGGCATAACTGCTTTTATTGTAGCTCTGATTTTTGGAATAACAGGTGTTTTATTGATGTTTTTTGTTTCGCGGAAAAAAGGTTATATGGTACATTGTACAACTTACTGTCCTATTGGCGGTATAGTTGTTCTTTTCGGAAAAATTTTCCCTGTAAAAGTACAAATTGAAAAAACAACGTGTACACTTTGTTCAAATTGTTCTCTAAGTTGTAGATACGATGCTTTAAGTATAGAAAATATTAAATCGGGGAAAGCCGGTTGGAATTGCACTTTATGCGGCGATTGTTTAACTTCGTGCAATCATAATTCAATAATATTTTCATTTTTTGGTAGAAAAATAAATTCGTGGGACATTTATATTGCTTTTGTTGTGGGACTTCACACTGTTTTTATTGCTTTGGCTAGGTTATAAACTACAAATTATCAACTAATTCCGAAAAATGATTTTTCAAATTGTCAAGTTTTAAATTTTTATTTTTTTTTGAAAGTTGTTCTATTTTTTCAATATTAGATTTGAGAAAACTCAAATAATTATCAGATTTTGAATTAAATGGTCTGTGATTTTTTGCTTGATTCAGTTTTTCTATTTCCGAAATTAATAATTTTGATTCTGCTGAAAAATAAGTTTCTGAAAAACGTTTCCAAATGTAATTTACAGCAACTTGCGATGGGTGCAGCATATCTTCTGAATAAAATCTGTAATCACGCAATTCATCCATTTGAATTTCGTAAGATGGAAAATAAAAAACATTATTAAATTGATTTAAAATTTTATGAATTGCAACAAATAAAATAGATTTACTTAGTTGATTTTCAATTGCTCCATCTTTCCAATGTCGAATTGGACTTACTGTAAAAATAATTTTTATATTTGGATTGTGCTTTTTTAAATTCTGAATTAAATTTAAATAATCATCAAATATATTTTCGACAGTTAATTGCTTTTTTTCAAATTCTTTAGCAGGATATTTATGACAATTTGAAACAGTTTGTCCATTTGATATTAAATTGTAAATAAATGAAGTTCCGAATGTTAAAAATAAATAATCTGTTTGTTTCAAAAAATCAGATGATTTTTCAATTCTTGAATTAATATTTTGCAAACAATCTGTTTTATTTGTATTTGAAAACTTACTGTTATGAAAAAAACTAAACCAACTTTCGTTGTAAAATATAAGATTTTCATCAGTCAAAAAATCTTTTTTTAGCAAGATATTCAAGCTATTAAAAATAGATTTTGGATTATACAAAATCCCGAACGGATTTATATCAAAATCAAAAAACAAATCAGCAAACTTGTTCCCAATATTTTCGGTAAAGCACGAGCCTAAAAACATTAACTTTGAATTATAATTTATTTCAAAAGCAGGTTTTTGAATATCAACTAAAGTTCTAAAAAATTCCATCATAAGAAATATTGAAAAATATTTGTAATCCAAAATAAAAGCAACATTTTCATTGCAAAATTAACATTAAATCTAAAAAATAACTGCAAAATATTTATTCTTTTATTCAAAAAAAGTTATCTTTGAAGTGTTACAAATTAAACAAAAAAACTATGAACTTTGATTTCGGTATTTTTTGGGACGGACTTACAACTTTAGGTCGAATTTATTGGATTATTGCAATACCCTCTACAGCAATCTTTTTGATTTTACTTTTACTTTCGTTAATTGGTGGAGATAAGGATATTGATGCTGTAGCTGAATTTGATGGAGATATTGATATTGACCACGATTATCATGGAGCAGACTTATCAGGGCATACCGGTTTTGGGGATTATTTTTTGAGTTTTAAAACAATAATGTCCTTTTTAACAATGTTTTCGTGGGTTGGAATAATTGGATTATATTCGCAACTTGCAGCAATTTTAACGATTATTATTTCAATTATTGCCGGTTTTTTAATGATGATTTCTGTTTCGGTTTTGTTATATTATCTTAATCAATTACAATATAGTGGAACAATGGAATTTAAGAATGCAATTGGTCAAGATGGTGAAGTATATATAACAATTCCGGCAAATAAATCTGGAGTTGGAAAAGTTCAGGTTAAAGTACAAGGCTCATTAAGAACACTTGACGCAGTAACCGAAGAGCAAAATCCAATTAAAACAAAATCCAAAATTGAAGTTATTAATATATTAGATGATAATATTTTACTTGTTAAAAGTTTAGATATTTCTACAAAAGTATCAGAATAAAAATATACTTTCTCTAAATATCAGTAATAAAAAGCAAATAATATACTAAATGAAAGTTCTAATTCATAATGACTTTAAAACCGAACTTGGAATTGTTAGAACATATATTGAAACAAATACATCACAAAATTCTAATTTTTCTGAAAGTCTTTTTGTGAATACAGCTAACTACAAAATTAGGTTGGAAGTTTTTGAATTACAAAATGAATGGCTTCCGGAAAATATGAGTTTTAAAACTTCGAAAGGTTGGCGTTGGTTTATTGAAAAAACAAATGAAAAAAATGAAGATTTGACTATATATTGCAAGCTATTAGAAGTTAAGCCAGAAACTAATTGGTCGCATGATTCAGGTCAACATCTTGATGCAATTGCAATTGAAAATAAAATAAATATAGTCCATATTGGTACTGAAGATGGTGAAATTATGCAATTTAGAGCAGTAAACCAAGATTATATGCCAATTAGGTTTAAAGACGAATTAAGTATTGCAAAATCATTTACTGAATATATTGATTATGGATTTAAAACGGTTATTCCTGAATTAAAAATAAATGAAAAAATTTATTTTCATTTTTTGGTTGCAACAAATTCGTTAAATGAAAACAAAGAATATAATAACTCTACAGATGCTTCAACTTGGTATGCTGTTGAAAAATCTAAAAAGTTACTTGATTATTATTTAAAAGAACAAACAATTTTATAGAAAAGTGAATTTTCAAATAATATATTTGCATTAAAATTATCACATAAATTTCAAAATATAATAACTAAATAATAAAACTATGGTAAATCTTTTTGTATTATTAAGTGCTGGCGGTCAGGTTATGGTCGTTGGTGTGCTTGTAGCTCTTTTTATTTTCTTTGTAATAATTGTAACATTTTTAAGACGGTTTAAAAGATGCCCTTCTGACCGGATATTAGTAGTTTACGGAAAAGTCGGTAAAAATACTGCCGGAGGTGGACGAACTGCAAAATGTATTCATGGTGGAGCAGCCTTAGTATGGCCTGTAATTCAGGATTATGAATATCTTGATTTAACACCCGTACCAATTGTTGTCGATTTAAGAGGTGCATTGTCTAAACAAAATATCCGTGTAAACGTGCCTTCTAGGTTTATGGTTGGTATTTCGGTTGAACCCGGTGTAATGGACAATGCTGCAGAGCGTTTGTTAGGTTTAAGTCTTGAAGCCGTTCACGATTTGGCTGCTGATATTATTTTCGGACAGTTGAGGGTTGTTATTGCTACTATGGATATTGAAGAAATTAACAGCGACCGCGAAAAATTCTTAATAAATGTTTCAGATGCTGTTGAACACGAACTTAAAAAAATTGGTTTAAAACTTATTAACGTAAATATTACCGACATAACAGACGAAAACGGTTATATTGAGGCTCTTGGTAAAGAAGCAACAGCACAAGCAATTAATGATGCAAAAAAGGTTGTTGCCGAAAAAACCAGAGACGGTTCTATTGGTGAAGCTATTGCAAAAAAAGAAGAAAGAATTCAGGTTTCAGCAGCAATTTCGGAAGCAGAAATTGGAGAAGCAATTGCAGCACAAAAACAAAGAACAGAAGTTTCAAAATCAGTTTCATTAGCTCAAGTTGGTGAAGCAGAGGCAGAACAATTAAGAAGAATTGAAGTTGCAAAATTTAATGCTTCGGCAGTTGAAAACGAAAACTTATCGCAAGTAAAAATTGCTGATTCAAATGCAACAAGACGTAAAGCTGAGGCTGAAGCTCAGAAAATTGCTGTTGTTGCAGAAAAAATAAATGAAGCAGAATCAAAACAAAATGCTTATGCAGCTGAACAAAAAGCCGAACTTGCTCGTGCCGAACGCGAAAAAGCGACTCAAATTGCTAATATAGTAATACCTGCTGAAATTCAGAAACAAAAAATTGAAATTGATGCTGAGGCAGAAGCTGAAAAAACCAGAAGAATTGCAAAAGGTAATGCAGATTCTACCTTCTTTGAAATGGATGCACAGGCTAGAGGTATTTACGAAATTCTTTCAAAACAAGCCGAAGGTTATACAAAACTTGTAAAATCGGCTGGTAATGACCCTAAAGATGCTGTTATGTTAATGATTTCTGATAAATTACCTGAACTCGTAAAACTTCAAGTTGATGCAATTAAGAATATAAAAATTGACAAGGTTACTGTTTGGGATAATGGAAACACACAGAACGGTAAAACATCTACAGCCAACTTCTTACAAGGAATGGCAGGTTCAATACCTCCCTTAGAAGATTTATTTAAAATGGCTGGAATGGAACTTCCTAATTATCTTGGCAGAAAAAAAGACGATATTGAAAAACTAAAAGATAATATTGAAGATGCAAAAGAAATGTAAATAATTTTGAATAAATAAAATATCCTATTACCAAATTCTGTGATAAGTTGAAAGTTTTTCACGATATTAGGAATAAATCTTGCTTTAATTGAAATACTTAAGTTAATAAATTAGAAAAGTAAATTCATAGAACTTTAGTTGTTTTATATACTTAATACCTTCTTTTAAGGCAAGTTTTTACTTACTATTGTTAGTTAGAAAGTTTGTTATTGCTTATGAGAACTTTTTCTCGAATTAAAGGATTAATAGTTTGCATTGTGATTACACATTTTTTGCAAAATTATTACCTTATTATTAGGGAATAGCATAATAAATTTTATAGATTTTGCAATGGTGAAGTTTTTTTTTGAATTTCCTATCGCAAAACTAATAAAAGTTGATAAAACAGATAATTAGGAAATATTTGAAAAAAGAATTATTGATTTTTCGTATTTATTTAGGTTGAAAATAGTATTGAGAATTAATTTTTTACCACAGTGTAATACAAAGTCTATCACAGTGTAACACAAAATTAATTATTTGATAATCAAAAAACAGTGAAACTTTGTGCAGAACTTAGTGAATCTCTGTGGTTAATTATTAAACTAATTTCCAATATTTTAAAATACCTAAATAGTTACGATTTTTCACAATAATTTGTTGATAATATTTGTATATTTTGGGTACTCACTAATCATTAATTCCTTTTTCGGAATATTATAATCATTGTAATCAAAACCTGGGGACACGTGGCAACTTGCCAATATAAATGATTTTTTATCATTAACTTCGGCACCAAAATATGTTCCTTTAGGAATAAGAACTTGTGGAAATTCAAATTCGTCGATTTTTAAACCTAGTTTTTTAATTACCATACTTTGGTTATTACCAAACATATAAAGGGTTGCAGAACTTCCACAATGAAAATACCACATTTCGTCCGACAAAATTCTATGAATTTTCGAAACTTCGTCATATTTTAACAGATAATATATTGATGATGAAAAACTGCGGTTTCCATCATATCTGTCGGGTAAACTTTGTTTTTCAATTTTTTCAATTGCTTTGTAAGATTCTCTAAAATAACCACCTTCTATATGTCTGGTTAGATTAAGTTTTTTTATCCAATATTCTGCATTAAAAGTTATTGCCATAAATTATTGCGAAAATTGAGAAACAGGATTGTAATTTTTTAAAAAATCTACTGATAAATAATTATCGTAACTCATACAAACTGATGATGAAAAATCAATTGCAGTTTTAATAAGATCGCTCCATTTTTCGAGCGACAAATTATTTAAATCGTTGTGTAAAATATTATTTTTAATAATTGAATAAATTAATCCAGCGTTAAAAGTATCTCCTGCACCAATAGTGCTAACAGGGTCAATGTTATGAGCAGGATAATATTGTTTCAAGGTAGTAGTTTTTGACCAAACACCATATTTATTGGCTGTATAAATCAGATTTTTACAGACACTGTTATTTAATTTATCAAAAACCGCATCGGCAGAATTTAAGTCATAAATATTTTCAAAATCTTCGTCTGAACCTTTTACAATGTCCGAAATTTCGATATTTTCGTTCAAAAAGTCAATTACATGCTGTTTAAGTCCTAAATGTGCTTTTCTAAAATTTGGGTCGTAAATTATTATTGCTTTTTGTTTTTTTGCATGATTAAGAATTTTTAGCAAATCCTCACGAATTTCGAGTTTAATTCCGAAAAATGAACCAAAAAGGACAATATCATCTTCTTTAATTTCAGGAAGATGAAGATATGCTTTCCCCGATTTACGAATTTTGTAAAACGAGTAATTTGCATTATTATTATCATCAAGAAATGCTAGAGCAATTCTGGATTTTGCGGTATCAGACTCGTATCTCGTAAGATAATCAGTAGATATATTGTTTTCAGTTAAAAAATCTTCGATAATTTTACCAACAACGTCATCGGCAATATCAGCAATTAAATGAACCGGAATACCTAATCTACTCAAACTTATAGCAGTATTGAGCATCGCACCACCCGGACGTGCTTCCACAGGTTTATTATTTTTGAAAATAATATCCAATACTGTATCGCCAATATTAAAAACTTGTCGCATTTTTCGTATATTTTTTACAAAAGAAATTATTTAACCGACAAAAGTAAAATTTTTAGTCAATTTTATTCAAATAATTTCAATTTTAAATTTTATTCTTCAAAAAATCGTTTTTAGAACGTATTTGTTATGGTTTAAGCAAAAAAAGCAAATAATTTGAGGTTATTTTAAATTTATGTATGTAGCTAAATACTAATATTTTATTTAAATTGAATTTTCTATGCTTTTCCTCGTTACTACAATCTTGCACCTCGTAAATAATAGCAAATAAAAAAGTTATAAAATGTGAAACTTAAAAGCGTCCTGAAAACGGGGCTTTTTTACTCACTATTTATCAATAAACTAATATCTTTTAAAACATCATTCAACTAACTCAATAACTGAATTTCGAATTATATTTCAATGTCGTTTAGTTAAGGTTTTCCAAGCTGTCATCCCTTGGGAACTCTTTTATGTAAGCAGTTAAGTTATAAAAAGTAAATCTAAAATGCAAAAGTATTGTACAATAAATTAACATTTTACAAAATCAGAATATGCATGAAAGAGATTTCAAGAAATGACAGTTTGTTTCTTTTTTCT
>Ga0316608_1000550_pt1 | contig 17290 bp, 12 predicted proteins | sample MIS2016152B_MG_FD_207673 | JGI IMG/M metagenome (GOLD analysis project Ga0316608, IMG submission 207673) | Microbial mat bacterial communities from Middle Island sinkhole, Lake Huron, Michigan, United States - MIS.2016.152B | ecosystem: Environmental > Aquatic > Freshwater > Lake > Sediment...
GCTCATGATTTAAGAAATCCTTTTAATTCTCTAATTTACTTTTCTGATTTATTGAAAGTTAATTTACAAAAATACGAATTAACAGAAATCAAAAAATATATTGACATCATAAATGAAACATCTATAAATACTTATAATCTTTTAGAAAATTTATTAATGTGGGCTGCTTCACAGCTAAAAATAATTCCATTTAATCCATTACCATATAATTTATTTTTATTAGCCAACGAATGCAGTTCATTTGTTTATAATGACTCTGTTTTCAAAAATATTAATATTAAGAATGAAATAGCTGAAGATGTAATTGTTTTTGCTGACAGTGAAATGGTTAAAACTATTTTGCGAAATCTTTTGACTAATGCAATAAAATTTACACCTTTTTCGGGCAAAATAGTTTTGTCTGCAAAATTAAATCAAACTATTGTGGAAATAATAGTTTCAGACACAGGTGTTGGCATGAACGAAATAACAAAAAACACAATTTTTAAAATTGGCGAAACAAAATCAAAAAACGGAACCAATAATGAGCATGGAACTGGCTTTCGGTTATTACTTTGTAAAGAATTTGTGGAAAAACAAGGTGGAAAAATATGGGCAGAAAGTGAATTAGGAAAAGGCAGTGATTTTAAATTTACTTTACCATTGTATAATGACTAAATAATTTATAAATAGTACATTATGTATCAAAAAAATGAATAAAACAATTGAAAAAAAGATTTTGTTTCTAAAGTAAAAAAAAATTGTAATATTGAGATAATGAAGTGTTTGAACATTTTCTTATTTCATCTGTTTAAAAAATCTTAACGTTATAGATAAATAAAAAAAACTTTACGAGCTAAAAATCTAAATTAAGATGGAACAACGCGATTATTTAATGAAACAAATTGACCTGTTGGGTGTTGTACTTGCCACTATAATGGCTAAACTTTTAGGAATAAAACAAGGACAGGAGAATATTATTTTAGAAGAAGTTAAACAAAACTTAATTGCAGATTTACAAATTGATTTCGATAATATTACTTCAATTTCTGACGATGATTTTATCAATTTATTAAATGAAAAAAAAATTGGTAATGATAATATAGAACAATTTGCTAATATATTGCTTTTAATGACAGAAGAATTAAGCAGAAATGATATTGATAATAAATATAAAAAAATGTATACCAAATGTTTAGCTATATATAGATACTTAAACAAGTCGGAAAGTACATATTCGTTTGAAAGACATAGTAAAATCGAAAAAATCGAAAAAAAACTGTAAATAGTAATTCGTCTGTATTTTTCGAAAAAACTACTAATAAGGAAAAGATTGTGAAATGATTACGTTTATTTTTTCAACCAAAATTGTTTCTTTAACTTTTGCTTAAAATTTGCATTACAACTTCTATTGTTTGAAGTTACATTATTAAGTTTTAAATAGTTTATTATTAATAATTCACTTTCCATTCTTTTGGTTTAAATTTTTCATCGTTTACTATTTCCACAATGTTTCCTTTTTGACGCAAAACGAAAAAACTTTTTTTTGTTTGCATATCTATCAGCATCATTTTCAACAATTATTCAAGCTATTACGCCAAAAATTGTTTTGACAAATAAAGTTACCAATTTATTATATACCAACTTGTATCAGATCCGGTTAATCTACTTGGTTTTGAATTATCAACAACTACAAATGTTTCTACTGCATGCAGTGGAGCAAATTTTCTGGTCATTGTGGTAATAATTCCTCTATCAAAATGACATGGATATGGATTAAAACATTCCATAACAGCTTCTTTTTTAGCTTCGTCATAAGATGCTAACTTATAATATCCTATTTCTCCTCCTCGGTGATTCTGTTTGTATGCTATATCAATAGAAGCCAGAGCTTTTTCTAAATTATCAATTGTACTTGGAAATATTGCATTTTCTGGAATCGATTTTCCAATCGAAAATAAAGTATTCTCACCAATTTTTTGAGAAATTTCTTTAAATGCTCTTAACCAATCAGTTTGTTTATACCAATTTTCGGGTTGCGGGTTTTCAATGTTGTTTTTTGCCAATATTTCAAGCATTTTTGTTTTAAATAAATTATTGACTCCATTTACAACAGATAATACTGTATATCCATTTACTTCAACATTTTCTGAGAAAGGTATAAATTGTGCCATAAAATTAAAAAAATTAGTTCGTTCACAAATATAAAAAAAATATTTCAATTTTTCTTATAAAAATTCATGTATGTAATATATTCATAAACATCATTCGGAAGAAAAAATCTTAAATTATGCCCATTTTTTAAGGATTCTCGAATAAAACTTGACGATATTTCCATTAAAGGAACAGGTGTAATTTTAATTTTGTCTAAATTAATATTGTCAAGTTTTGTTATATCGTAGCCATTTCTTGGAACAACATAAATTGTATAATTATTGATAATTTGTTCAAAATTTTTCCATTTATGAATTGTCAGTAAATTATCGGCTCCCAAAATAAGATTAAATTCATGTTGTGGATATTTTTCTTCCAATCTAATCAAAGTATCTATTGTATAGGAAGGTTTTGGCATCGAAAATTCTATATTTGAAGCATAAAATTTAGGAAAATCTTTTATTGCAATATTAATTAATTCAAGACGTTGATGGTCTTTTAATAAATTAGATTGTGCTTTAAACGGATTTTGAGGACTTACAATAAACCATATTTTTTCTAACTCGGTAAATTCCACAATATAATTAGCTATAGCTAAATGTCCAATATGAATTGGATTAAATGAACCAAAATATAAACCTATTTTCATTTTTAATTTAACTTTATTTTTTCTTAATTTATTTTTTTTTATTTTAGTGTGATTTTTCAAACGAAAAATTACTTGTTAAACCTATATATTAACACAATTTTTATACAAATGAAATATTTTTTTACAACTTTATTGTGTTGCATCGCAATTATTTCTTTTTCGCAGGAAATTATCGACAAAGCAGATAATTACTATAATCTGAAGGATTATAAATCAGCATTAAAAATTTATACCGATTTGTACTCAAAAGACTCAACTGATGCATATATTAATGGTCAGATTGGTTTATGCTATGCAAATACATTATATGCGGAAATAAACGCAATTCAATACATTGAAAAGTCTTTCGAAACTAAAAAATTTAAAAAAAATGAAGATTTGGTTTTTGCTCTGGCAACTGCATATCTACATAATCATCAGTTTGATAAAGCTATAACATTGTACGAAAGTTATTGCGATTTAGTTAAAACAGACGAATTAAAAAAAATTGGAAATAATAAAATTGAAAATTGCATTAATGCACAGGCTTTAGTTAAAACTCCACAAGACATTTTATTTATAAATCAAGGCAAAAAAATAAACACCGAAGAGTCTGATGTTAATCCATTTATAACTCATGATGAGAAACTTTTAATTTATAGTAGTAATTATACTTCAGATTTTGATATTTACATTAATATCAGAAAAAAAATATTCAATTCATGGACAATTTCTCAAGAAATAAGCAAGGATATTAATACAGATATTAATCAGATAGTTGTAGGTGTTGATGCCGATGGAGATAACATTTATTATACAGAAAACCTCGAAAATTATGAACTAGAAAATATCAGTTTTCAAGATTTTATGTTCCAATCTGTTTCAAAATTGAGTGAAAATGTTAATACCGATTATAATGAAACAGGTGTTACGTTTATAGGTACTGACACATTAATATTTTCATCCGATAAGCCGGGAGGATTTGGTGGCACAGACCTTTATTATTCAATTAAACTACCTGATGGAAGCTGGGGTTATTCGTTAAATATGGGAGATTTAATCAATTCGGAATTTGACGAAAATTTCCCTGTATTTGTTAAACAAAATAGCACATTGTATTTTTCTTCAAACCGCCCCTCAAGTATGGGCGGATACGATATTTTTTTATCTGTTTACAATAAAAACGATTCTTGCTGGAATTTACCAAAAAACTTTGGCTACCCGTTAAATAATACTTACGACCAAAATACAATTTCTTTTCTCGAATTAAACAGATACGCCTATGTATCTCGTTACGAAAATGATAGTTATGGAAAAGAAGATATTTATAAAGCTGTTTTTAAAGAAATAGAACCTCAAATAATTATTTTTAAGATTTTTATCGAAGTTTACGATCCATCTGATAAATCAATAAAAAATATAAATGAATGTAATACCAATTTAAACATTAGCTTAGCAAATGTAGAAACGGGCGAAATTTTTGGTAAATATTCATTCGATAAAAATAAAAGTTTTTTTGTACTTTCGGTCCCTCCCGGAATTTATAACCTAAATATAACTGGCGAAAATTACGAAGATTTTGAAAAAACAATATTTGTAGAAGAACGATATGTAGAAGAAACACTTGACGATTTAAAAATTGAGTTGGAAATTAAAGAATAAAAATTATTTCCGTTTATTTATTTATAAAACAATTAACAATCAAAAACAACTAAATAATTTTCAAAAATAAAAAAAATAAAAATGAATTTAAAACTTACAAAACCGTTAGCTTTTTTCGATTTAGAAACAACCGGAATTAATATAGTTACAGACAGAATAGTTGAAATTTCAATTCTGAAAGTTTATCCTAACGGAAAAGAAGAAACCAAAACAATGAGGATAAATCCTACTATTCCAATTAGTCCCGAATCAACTGCAATTACTGGAATAAAAGATGAAGATGTAAAAGACTGCCCAAAATTTAAAGAAGTTGCACACGAAATTGCCCGATTTCTAGAAGGTTGTGATATTGCTGGATTTAATTCTACAAAATTTGATGTACCCATTATTGTGGAAGAATTTTTGAGAGCTGACGTTGATTTTGATATTTATAAACATAAACTAGTTGATGTTCAGGTAATTTTCCACAAAATGGAACAACGTACTTTAAGTGCAGCTTATAAATTTTATTGCAACAAAGAGTTGGTTGATGCTCATGCAGCAGAATCAGATACACGAGCAACTTATGAAGTACTTTTATCTCAGTTAGATAAATATCCCGATTTAAAAAATGATGTGTCCGAACTTTCAAAATTTTCATCACACACCACAAACGTAGATTTTGCAGGAAGAATTGTATTTAATGAAAATGGTGTAGAAGTTTTCAATTTTGGAAAACACAAGGGAGTACCTGTAGAAGAAGTTTTTAAAAAAGAACCCGGTTATTATGCTTGGCTTATAGGTGCTGATTTTCCATTATTTACAAAAAAAGTACTGACTGCTATAAAACTAAGAATGGCTTTTAATAACAGTAAAATTGTTTAATTTATTAACCATAAGAAAATATTTGTTTACTATTTTTTAATTGAAATTCTTAAATTTATGTATAGAAATGTTTTATTCGTATTCCTTTTGATTATTTCCGCATGTTCAAACGAACAAAGTTTATTAAATTCAAATGAAAAAGATTCAACAGCAAATACCGTTCAAATATCACAAAATGAAAATAATACAATAGATACTGTTGCTGATAATTTTGCAAAATTTTTATCGGGTCAAAATACTTCTCAATATGCATCTACACAAAACGCAGAATTTTACAAAGAACATCAAAAAGAAATCAATGCATCTTGGACAGAGCTTGAGACAAATACTTTAGATAAAATTAAAAATTGGGTTTCAGAAAACAAAATAACGAAGAAGTCAGATACTATTACTTTATTTTATCCATTTTCAGGTCCCGATTTTGTATTTGCGAATTCCTTTTTTCCATACTGTAAAGATTACATTTTCTTTGGATTAGAAAATCCGGGAAGTATTCCGCAATTAAAAAATCTACAGGATTCTACTTTAAAAGCTTATCTCGAAAATCTAAGATATTCATTGCAATACACAAATAAAAATGGATATTTTCTAACAAAACAGATGAAAGAAATTTTCAAAAATGTATTACTTGATGGAGCAACACAACTTATACTTTTTTATATTTCCAAATTTGGGTATGATGTTACAGAATTTCAACCATTTTATCTCGACCCTTTTGGAAATCCTGTAAATCAGGAAAAAATAATTCTGACAGATAAAAATGTACAAGGAATTAGAATTGGATTTAAAGATGAAGATGTAAATAAAACTTTGTATTACTTTCAGTTAGATGTTTCAAATATAAATTTAACCGAACATCTTGAATTTGTATTCTTTCTAAATAGTTTTAAAAACAAAATAACTTACATGAAATCTGCATCATATCTTTTACATAGAAAAGAATTTACAATGATTAAAGATATTGTGCTAACCCAAAGCTTTAAAATTTTGCAAGATGATTCCGGAATTCCATTCGAATCTTTACAAAATGCCGATTATAACATTGATATTTTTGGAAATTATACAAAAACAATTAACTTATTTAAAGAACGATACCAATCTGATTTACGAAATGCAGTCAGTGGAACTTTGAAAAAAAGCGACCTTCCGTTCAACATTGGTTATAATGTTCAGTTTGATGAAACTGTACTGATTTATGCAAAAAATAATCGTCTTGCCGAAAAAAACGAAGAAGATATAGAAAATCAATTACTTGCTAAAAATCCTGATTATAACAAGGTTATTTATAAAGTCCAGATTAAAATTGTTTGGGATAAATTACCTGAACCAGAAACCGTTTTTAAAGGATTATCTGATATAGATTATTATTTCGATGGAAGTTATTACAAATATACAACCGGTTACGAAACCAGCGAAGAAGACTGTCAACCAATTTTAAAACTTGCAGTTGAAAAAGGTTACAAAGATGCCTTTATTGCAGCATTTTATCAGGGACAAAGAATAACACTTGACGAAGCTAAAAAAATTCAAACCAAATAAGTATATAAATTCACAAATAAAATGATTAAATTCGCAGGTTTTTTCGACAATAATAAAATTATATAAATGAATATTAATGTATTCGGAGCAAGAGTTCACAATTTAAAGAATATTGATGTAGAAATTCCTGCAAAAAAACTAACTGTAATTACAGGTTTAAGCGGAAGCGGAAAATCTTCTTTGGCTTTTGATACTATTTATGCTGAAGGTCAAAGGCGTTATATAGAGACATTTGCATCTTATGCTCGACAGTTTTTGGGAAATATGGAACGTCCTGATGTTGATAAAATTACAGGTCTAAGTCCGGTTATTTCAATTGAGCAGAAAACCACAAATAAAAATCCTCGTTCAACAGTTGGAACAATCACCGAAATATATGATTTTATGCGACTTTGGTTTGCCAGAGCAGCAACAGCATATTCTCATGTAACCGGCGAAGAAATGGTAAAATATACTGATGACCAAATTTATAGCCTTATTCTTGAAAAATTTAAGGGCAAGAAAGTTTTCATTTTAGCTCCAATTGTTAAAAGCCGAAAAGGACATTACCGCGAACTTTTTGAACAAATTGTTAAAAAAGGATTTATTTATGCACGAATTGATGGCGAAATTGTTGAAATTAAAAGAGGTTTAAAATTAGACAGATACAAAAATCACAATATTGAAGTTGTAATTGATAAATTGCCAATTCCAGAAGATGCCACAAAAGATGAAGGTGGCATAAAACGCTTAAAATCATCAATTCAAGTGGCAATGAAACATGGTAAAGGTGTTACTATGTTGATAGAAAAAGATACAAATGATGCTAAATATTACAGCCGCCAATTGATGTGTCCTACTTCAGGAATTTCTTATGATGAACCAGCACCTAACGCATTCTCATTCAATTCTCCACAAGGATATTGTTTAAAATGTAAAGGACTTGGACAAATTGATTTTATCGATGAAAATAAAATAATTCCGGATAAAAATTTAAACATTCAAAATGGTGCAATCGAACCACTTGGGAAATATCGGAACACATTAATATTCTGGCAAATAGAAGCAGTTCTTGAAAAAAATGGTTTTACTATAAAAACACCTTTCAAAGATATTTCGGAAGAAGCTGTAGAACAAATACTTTACGGAACAGAGGAAAAATTGAAACTCGAAAAAACTCCGTTAGGAACTTATGCCGATTATTTTTTGACTTATGATGGTGTAATTAAGTATCTTAAAGATCATAATATGACAGAAGGTACTTTATCAAAAATCGAAAAATATATTGCAACAAATACTTGTCCGGTTTGTAATGGAACTCGCTTAAAACCCGAATCTTTACAATTTAAAATTGATAATAAAAACATATTTGAAGTTTCAAATCTTGATATTGATGAACTTGCAGCTTGGTTAGAACATATAGACGAACGTCTTACATCAAAACAACGCAAAATTTCAACAGAAGTTTTAAAAGAAATCAGAACCCGAGTTGGATTTTTATTAGATGTCGGGCTAAGTTACTTGTCGCTTAATAGAAGCTCTAAAACTTTGTCAGGTGGTGAAAGTCAAAGAATTAGACTTGCAACTCAAATCGGTTCACAACTTGTTAATGTACTTTACATATTAGATGAACCAAGCATTGGATTACATCAGCGTGATAATATGCGATTAATCAATTCATTAAAACAACTTCGAGACACCGGAAATTCGGTAATTGTAGTTGAACACGATAAAGACATGATTCTTTCTGCTGATTATATTATTGATATTGGACCACTTGCCGGAAAACATGGTGGCGAAATTGTTGCATGTGGAACAGCTGAAGAAATTCTGAAATCTGATTCTCTTACTGCTCAATATCTTAATGGAAAAAAAGAAATTGCAATTCCTAAGAAAAGAAGAAAAGGTAACGGGCAGAAATTGAAATTGATAGGTGCAAAAGGTAATAATCTGAAAGATGTTACTGCAGAATTTCCATTAGGCACATTAATTTGTGTTACAGGTGTTTCAGGAAGTGGAAAATCTACATTAATAAATGAAACTTTACAACCAATTTTGAGTCAGAAATTTTATGGTTCTAATAAAAATCCTTTGGAATACACTTCGTTGGAAGGAATTGAAAATATTAACAAAGTAATAGAAGTTGACCAAGCACCAATTGGACGCACACCACGTTCAAATCCAGCAACTTATACCGCTGTTTTTACCGACATCAGAAATTTATTCACAAAAGTACCCGAATCGCAAATACGTGGTTATAAATCGGGTAGATTTTCGTTTAACGTAAAAGGCGGAAGATGCGAAAAATGTCAGGGTGCAGGTTTGCAAACTATTGAAATGAACTTTTTACCAGATGTTTACGTGAGATGTGATGAATGTAACGGAAAAAGATATAATCGCGAAACTCTAGAAATCAGATACAAAGGTAAAACTATTTCGGACGTTCTGGATATGACAATTAATGACGCAGTTACATTTTTCGAAAATATACCATCTATTTTTATAAGAGTTAAAGCTTTACAAGATGTTGGACTTGGTTATATAACTTTAGGACAGTCTTCTACAACACTTTCAGGTGGCGAAGCTCAAAGAGTGAAACTGGCAACCGAACTTGCTAAACGAGACACAAAACAGACTTTGTACATTTTAGACGAACCAACTACTGGTCTGCATTTTGAAGATATAAGAGTTTTACTTGATGTTTTACAAAAGCTTGTAGATAAAGGAAATACAGTTATTATTATTGAGCATAATATTGATGTTGTAAAAGTTGCAGATTACATTATCGACATTGGACCCGAAGGTGGTAAAAACGGTGGTAAAATAATTTGTGCTGGAACACCGGAGCAAATAATTAAAAATCACGAAAGTTATACAGCAGAATTTTTGAAAAAAGAATTAAAATAAGAATCCCTTTTTATTTTTCAATACTATTTTTATTTTTACAAAAAATTATTTAGCAATAAATAGAAAATATTAATCATTATGATGAAAAAATATACATTCACAGAAAAAAAAGATACCCGTTCAGGTTTTGGTGAAGGTCTTTACGAATTAGGAAAGCTAAATCCAAATGTAGTAGCACTTTGTGCCGATTTAATTGGTTCATTAAAAATGAATAAATTTATTGCCGAATTTCCTGATAGATTTGTTCAGACAGGTATAGCTGAGGCAAATATGATGGGAATTGCCGCTGGTATGACAATTGGCGGAAAAATTCCGTTTGCCGGAACATTTGCAAGTTTTGCTTCGGGAAGAGTGTATGACCAAATCCGTCAATCAATTGCATATTCAAATAAAAATGTAAAAATTGCTGCTTCACATGCAGGAATAACCCTTGGCGAAGATGGTGCAACTCACCAGATTATGGAAGATATTGCTCTAATGAAAGCACTTCCTAACATGGTGGTAATTAATCCTTGCGATTTTAATCAGACAAAAGCTGCAACTATAGCAGCCGGTGAATACTATGGACCTGTTTATTTGCGTTTTGGACGTCCAGAAGTTCCGGTTTTTACACCTGTTGACCAGAAATTCGAAATTGGTAAAGCAGTGATTTTGAACGAAGGAAAAGATGTTACTATTGTTGCAACCGGACATCTGGTTTGGGAAGCAATTCAGGCAACTGAAATGTTGGAACACAACGGAATATCAGTTGAACTAATTAACATCCACACAATTAAACCATTAGATGCAAATGCAATTCTTAACTCTGTTTTTAAAACTAAAGCAATTGTAACTTGCGAAGAACATTTGATGAATGGAGGTTTAGGAGATTCTGTAGCTCAGGTTTTAGCAAGAAATTATCCTATACATCAAGAATATGTGGCTGTTGATGATAAATTTGGCGAAAGCGGAACTCCTGACCAGTTGATGGAAAAATATGGTTTAAAAAAAGAAAATATTATTAAAGCTGTTGAAAAAGTTTTAAGAAGAAAAAATAATGGTTAATGGATAAGGAAAACATTTTAGAAAAATTAAAGAACGTCTTTTCGGGAAAAGTAAACTTAAATATTCTTGAAAATCAGGTTGATGTAAAAACTCAAATGGAGTATTTTGAATTAGCCGTACAATTAAGACGTAATTTAAACATTTCTGAAATCTTAGAAAATAAAGATAATCTTTTCGATGAAAATTTTAGTTTGGAAGAAAAGAAAAAATTGCTAATTAATTTAAGTTCAATTGATAAAGTTGAAGCATACAGAATAATTGAAAAATATTCAAAAATTCCGAATAACGAACTTAGAGACTGGTCTTTATTAGCTTTACAGGAAAGTAAAATGTTGCTTGAAAGCAGTTTACTTGGCGAACATCAGGTTTTTATTTCAACAGGACTTGGTGGTAAAGAAAATAAGTTCAGATATTTTTCATCATTTTTTTCTAATTCAGAAAAATTTACATCGCAACAACGAAAAATTATAAAAAAAGAAATATACTTTTTTATAAGGCAATTTGGCGGAGAAATTGAAGAATTAAAATTCAGAAATAATATAACTATTTTATTATTTTGCTTGCCTTTCAGCAGTAAACCAGGTGATTTTCTGATAAAAGTTATTGACGAATGTAATGTTTTAGGTGATTTTATTTCAAAAAGATTTATTATTACAAATGTCAAAAAATTTAGTTTTAAAGAAGTAAGCGAATTAAAGAAGAATAAGATTGATAATGTTTAAGAAGAACTTTTTTTTGTAGAAATTAAGAAATTTAATATTTTTAAAAATGAAAATAATTAATGTTGCTTTGCAAATTATTCCTTTGTCGTCTGATAGAAGTTATAATATTATAGATAAAGCAATTGAATTTATAAAAAGTACTGGAATTAAACATTTGGTTTGTCCGTTTGAAACTGTACTTGAAGGAGATTATGATACAATTTTTGAAATAATTAAAAAAACACAAGAAATATGTTTTGAAAATGGTGCAGATGAATTAATTGTAAATATTAAAATTCAAAATCACAAATTAAACGATACTTTGATTGAACAAAAAATTGGAAAATATTCTTGATTTAAATATTATAAAAAAATATAATTTTCTGAAATATGAAAAAATTCATACTATTTTTACTATTAACTTTACCGAGTATTATTTATGCTCAACAGAAAGTAATTAAATCTGAAACAGTTGTTGTAATAATTGGCAAAAAATATTATGTCCATACTGTAAAAAAAGGCGAAACTTTATATAGCATAAGTAAAGTTTATGATATTCCTCAAAAACAAATTATGCTGATTAATCAAGAGGAAGTTATAAATTTGCAAGCTGACGATATTTTAAAAATACCTTTTTCACCTGATTCAGATTTGTCTGATAAAGAATACAGTGTAACATTTGTAAATCACGAAGTTCAGAAAAAACAGACTTTGTATTCAATAGCTTCTGAATATGGAATTACTCAAGATGATATTTATGAATACAATCCGTTGTCGAAAGAAGGTATAAGTAAAGGAGATATTTTAAAAATTCCGGTAAAAACAAAAAAAGATATTACTGCGTCAGACGAATATTTTATTTACCATATTGTAAAATCTGGCGAAACAATTAGTTCATTAGCAGCTAAATATAATATTTCTGAAGCTCAAATTCGGTTAGTTAATCCTAGTTTAACCGGCGAAATAAAACCAGACCAAGTAATTAATATTCCTAAAAAAGAATTTACCGAATCTGAATTTTTACAATTCGACAGTAATGGCAGTTTAATTCCTAACCTATTGGGTTTCGATGTATTATACTTTGAAGACCCATCTTGCGAACCTTGTTCTAAATTCAACTATACAAATAATAAAACCTTCAAAGTTGCTTATATTCTGCCACTTTTTATTGAAGACAATTACGAAAACAGTTCTGAATTAGTAAACGACCCTGAAAATGGTAGCTTTTATAGTAATACCGAACGATTTTTAGAATTTTACGAAGGTTCACTTATAGCTATTAATAATTTGAGAGAGAGAGGATTAAATATTGATATATACGTTTATGATTCTAAAAAAGATTCAATTACTGTTGCAAAAATTCTTGCAAAACCTGAACTTAAACAAATGGATTTGATAATTGGTCCTTTATATTCTGAAAATGTTTTGCAAGTTGCTGAATTTGGAAAAAATAACAGAATAAATATTGTTTCGCCAATTTCCCAGAAAAATGATATTTTAACAGATAATCCTTTTGTTTTTCAAGTCGTTCCTTCAAAAAGTATGCTTGTTTCAAAAGAAGCTGAATTTTTCAAAAATATGTTAGACTCAAATCTTATTGTTGTTCACAATGGTACAGCTGAAGAAATAGAACTAATGAATACTTTTAATAAGAAACTTGCTGATGCTTTATTACTTGAAAATGATTCTGATAATATGCTGTTTACGGAAGTAAATTATAAATCAGGTGGATTGGCTGCAGTAAAATCGACAACAAAAAAAGGTGAAAATAATATTGTTATAATGTTTTCGACCGAAGAAATATTTGTAAGTAAGATTTTAAATTCGCTCAATGCAATTAGAGTTGAAGACAAAAAAATAATTTCAGTTTATGGTATGCCTGCTTGGGAACTGTTTGATAACATGAAATTTGAATATCTTAAAAATTTGCAAATTCATTATCCGGCTTCTTCATTTATTGATTATTCTGACTGGCAAGTAAAACGTTTTATAGGTTCTTACCGAGATACATATAACTTTGAACCAACTGTTTACAGTTTTCAAGGTTACGATATTTCATATTATTTTTTAAGTGCATTAAAAAGGTATGGAAAATTTTTCCAATTTTGCCTTTCGCCAACTGATTTAGAGCCAAATAAAGATGGTTTATTCCTTGATTTTGAATTCGAAAGAATTAACGAATATGGAGGTTTCGAAAATAACGGAGTATTTATATTAAATTATGATACGGAACTTAATCTTAAAAAAATGGAATAAGTAAAAAAACAAAAAGTGCAGTAATTAAATATTCTGCACTTTTTATATAAATCATTTTTTAATATAAAATATTGATTACTAAGTACTTAAACTCTGTTTATTTCAACTCCATATATGTTTTATCGACTTTTTTTCTTCTTTTCAATTCGTTTGAATAGTAAACTCCCAAAGTTGACTTATTTTGTTTAATCCAATCGGTTAACTTAGTTTTTCCTGCTGGTTTTGAATTTGTAAAAAGCAAATCAGATTTAAGACCTTCAATTTCAGGCTTTGTAATTACATAATCTCCTTTCAATAACCCAACTATTTTTCCAACAAAATATCCAAAACCATCTGAAACAGAAATAATTTTACGCTTCACTTCAATTGTTTCAGCTATAATTTCAACAAGTTCTCTATAAGTAAATGTTTCAGGTCCGATTGCGTCAATTATCTTATTTTCTGTATTTTTACCCTCAGCTACTGCAATTTCAGCCATATCTTCAACAAATATAGGCTGCAACCTGTATTTACCATCACCAAAAACGCCCATTCTAGGAAATTTTCTAATCATCCATGCAATATTGTTGATTAAAATATCTTCTTGTCCAAAAATAACAGTAGGTCTGAGAATTGCGTATGAAATCCCTGAATTTATTAATGCTTCTTCTAATATTGCTTTTCCGTTAAAATATTCTAAATTAGATTCTTTTGATGGATTTGTAATACTAACATGAATTATTCGTTCAACACCAGCTTTTTTTGCAGCTTCAAACAAAGTAATTGTATTATCAACAGCGACTGAATGTTTAAATGTTGAATGATTAAACCTCACCCAGTAAGTGTTATACAAAACTTTTACATTTTCAAGTGTTTTACAAAGTTCTTCGGTTTTATCAAAATTAAACAAAAATGGCTTTACTTTTTCTCCAAAAGGATTAGGACGGTTAATTGAGTTTGTTAAAGTTATAACCTCCTTACCTTCAGATAATAAATTTCTTGCTATATATTTTCCAGAATAGCCAAATGCTCCGGTTACAGCATGTTGTTTTTTTTCGTTCATAATTTAAATAATTTAGACCTACAATTTAACAAATTTCTAAATAAAACCATAATTTTTTATATTCATTTTCAAAAAAATATATGATTAATTACCTTAAATTATATTTCCATAAAATTTAATATATTATTTATATTCAAAGTATTGAAATTATTAATGTAAATATTAAAAATCTTGATTATCTTTAAACTATGTTTTCAATGAGGCTGTGTTCTTTAGAATATACCAAATTATTAAAAAAAAATATTAAATTATGGATTTAAAAATTTGTATCCCGAAAAAAACTTAATATTTTGGCTTATTTGTTGCTTTAAAATTTACTAAATAAATAAAAATTATTAAATTTGAAGATTTAACAGAAAGTATTATATTTCAAATTATATTTGTGTTTGAAATAAAATTATGACAAAATATTGAACTATTTGACATAAAAATTTGTAAATTAATAACTTCTAAAAAATCAAAACATTTACAAATTTTAAATATTTAAATTGAATTATAAAACTCGAAAAATAATATTTAATAATGAAAAGTAAATTAAAAATTACAATTTTAGGCAGAATTGCCATAATTTTCAGTATTTTAGGAGTTTTAGTTTTGGTTGCAAATTTTACTCGTTACAGTAGTTTCGAGAAAAGTATCAGAGCAAACAAAGACGTTGAACAAATTTACAATCCTTCGGTTTATAACATCAGTGAAATGATATCAATGGTAAAAGACAGTAAAATGTTAATTCAAAACTGGGTTTTTATAGATAAAGTTAACTCTTCACCTGATAAAGATAAGCTAATTCAAATTCACGAAGAAACATATCCGTCTATTAAAAAAAGTATAATTGATAAAGTAGAAAAATGGCAGGAAGAAGAACAATTTCTATATTTTGATATTACTTCTTCTATTGATACTCTTTTTGAGAAGCATCAACAAGTTATGGACTTATTAGAAACTTTTGACGACTATAACGATGCAATGAAAATTAATCAGGTTATTCCGATGGTTTCGGGAAATGGAGATATTATTGCCCATTCAGACAGGATTTTATATTCGCTTGATTCTCTTTCAACTTTACAAAAAAGATATATTCAAAATTATAACGACATTCTCGACAATTCTCTTGCTGATTATCAACGTTTTATTCTTTGGATGCCAATATTAATTTTAGTTTTGTTATTTGTTACTGCATTTTCAATTTTTAACTCGCTGATTAAACCTATAAATGATATCAAAGAACTTCTAAAACAGATGGGTAGCGGAGTTTTACCAAATGTTAAAATTAAAAGAAGAGCCGATGAAATTGGAGAAATGGCTCTGGCACTTACTCAATTGGTACAAGGATTAAAACAAACATCTCAATTTGCACTTCAGATTGGAGATGGAGATTTTGAAACAGAATATAGACCGTTGAGTGATAAAGATGTACTAGGAAACTCTCTTTTATTAATGAGACAAAATCTGGTTGATGCAAATAATGAAGCAGAATTACGTAAAATTGAAAATATCCAGAGAAGCTGGGCATCTCAAGGTTTAGCTGAATTTGGTGATTTATTGAGAGATAGTAGCGATAACCTTGAATCTCTTTCTAACAACGTAATATCAAAACTTGTGAGATACTTAGAAGCAAGTATTGGAGGTTTATTTATTGTGAACAATGAAAATAAAGAAGACGTATATCTCGAGTTAGCAGCTTTTTACGCTTACGACCGTCATAAATATATTAAAAAAAGAGTTGATATAGGCGAAAATCTCGTAGGACAGTGTTTTCAGGAAAATGAAACCGTATATTTAACTGATATTCCTGAAAATTACATACATATAACATCAGGACTGGGGTCAGATAATCCAAAAAGTATTCTGATTGTACCTTTAAAAGTTAATCAGGAAACATTTGGTGTTGTGGAAATGGCTTCACTTAAAAACATTGAAGCTTATCAGATTGAATTTGTTGAAAAGATAGGAGAAACAATCGCATCTGCAATTTCAAACGTTAAAATCAGTATTCAAACAACCAAACTGCTGGCAGAATCACACGAAAAATCTGAAAGACTTGCAAAACAGGAAGAATCTATAAGACAAAATATTGCAGACATGGAAGAAAATCTGCACAAAATGGAATATGAATTAAAGAAAGAAAAAGACAAGGCTCTTAAACTTGAAAAAGACCAAATGGCAAATGTTAACCGTTACGAACAACGACTAAAAGAAAACGACGAAGAACTTAGAAAGTACAGTAACAATCTTAATAACATAAATTTAGCAGTAAATAATTCTTTTGGATTGTACGAAATTGACTTGAATGGATACTTTATTAATTCAAACAGTACTTTTTTAAAAATGGCAAGTTTAGCAAAAATTGAAATTATTGGAAAAAAACATCAGCAATTTGCAGCAAAAGAACTTCTTAACTCCGGAATATACGACCAAATTTGGTCAGCAATTAAAAATGGAAAAAATTACTCATCACTTAACAAGTATATATTTAATGGTCAAACAAAAGTATTTTATGAATCCTTTTCTCCTGTTAAAGACCTTGATAATAAA